>Ga0334892_1000079_pt1 | contig 150735 bp, 118 predicted proteins | sample GraSluR3_MG_4_FD_207213 | JGI IMG/M metagenome (GOLD analysis project Ga0334892, IMG submission 207213) | Sludge microbial communities from methane-producing bioreactor in Wageningen University, Netherlands - Granular Sludge_15_04-R3 | ecosystem: Engineered > Bioreactor > Anaerobic >... | reverse complement strand
TTTGAATAGTCGTAGTCTCATCAAGTCACTCCTTGTTATTGTGATTGGTTAATCTATTTATGGGGCCCGTATTTATGATGTAACAACACCAAAGCCCTCGTTACTCTTATAGTAATGACATTTTACGCGAGATATCTTGACACTTTGTGTCTGTATCAAGACTCGAAATTGTATCACATATCAACATTATTTATTATGCTCCTCACAGGTGCCTCATCAGGCACTTTTATAACCGATTCTAACTAAAGGCCTTTGTTTAATTCTTAATGCATTATGTCAACCCATTTTTTGGAATCCTGACAGGAGCCATTGCTCTCCGATACTGGATTGAAGCGGACTGGACGAAATCACGGAGTAACTTTCCGTATCTCATATTAGTGAGATTACTACCAGAAAAACATATAATATTGACAGCTCTACCCAGATTCAATTCCCTGAAATCAGAAATGACAGAGAGGAAGGGATAGATGCGAGTTTTTACGAACAGAGCAGCAAGACACAATTATTTCTTTTTAGACGAGATAGAAGCCGGTATCGTTCTGGTTGGCACCGAGATAAAATCGATCAGAATGGGTAAGGTGAATTTCAAGGATAGTTATGCCAGAGTTGAGAATGGCGAGGTATGGTTATACAATCTGCATATAAGCCCCTATGATAAAGGAAATGTTTTTAATCATGATCCCGAGCGAAAGAGGAAACTCCTCTTAAATCGTCACGAGATTCGTCGTCTGACTAAAAAGACGGAGGAGCAGGGGCTTACTTTGATCCCGAAAGAGATATACATCAATGATGAGGGGCTCTGCAAGGTAATGCTAGTAATAGCGAAAGGTAAGAAGCGATACGACAAACGAGAAGACATCCAGAAGCGTGATCTGGAGAGAGAGTCTGATCGTAAGAGTAAGTATGATGTTTAAAGATAAAGGGAGGGATATATTGTTTCCCTCCCTTCTATTTATCAACTGTATTTAACGAGTAGCAACGATTATTTTTTGAATGCTTCCAGTACCTTATTATAATCGGGTTCGTTGCCAATTTCCGGTACTAACTGAGTATAGACAACATTCTGATCTTTATCTAAACCCACAACAGCCCTGGCGAGCAAGCCTTTCATCGGGCCGGAGGTAATCAGAAGTCCATAATCCTTACCAAATTCTGGAGATCTGAAAGCAGAGAGGGGAATAATGCTCTTCAATCCCTCTGCTGCACAATATCTCTGCAGTGCAAAAGGGAGATCGTGTGATACACCCAGAACATAGGTATTTGATAATTTATCTGCCGCTTCGTTAAATTTACGAACAGACATTGCACATACCGGAGTATCTATACTGGGGAATATGTTCAATATGATGTTCTTACCTTTGAAATCATCTATAGTAGTATCAGTGAGATCAGATTTTGTCAGCTTGAAAGGAGGTGCCTTTGTACCTCTTTGTGGCAAATCACCAATCAGTTGAACCGGCTTACCTTTCAGTTTTACTTCTGCCATGATAACCTCCTTGATTATCGTTTTAGTTTCAATCTAATGTTTTTCGGCATTGAGGCAAAGATATTCTTTCTAAGGATGTATGAGCAGGGCACGCTCCATTTTCAGTAATTGATGTTTTAGCTTCAACCCGGCAGAAAACCCACCTGGTGATCTATCTGCTCTGATCACTCTATGACACGGAATTATCAGAAGGAAGGGATTCTGGCCACAGGCGTTCCCAACCGCCCTGGCAGCCGAATACCTTTTTGCTTGCCGGGCAATATAAGTGTAGGACCTTGTCTCTCCGAAAGGAATTTCGCTTAACAGTCTCCAGACAGTTTTCTGGAAGAGTGTATAGTTCTCCAGATATAATGGTAAACTAAACACCTTCCTTTGTCCGGAAAAGTATTCATCAAGCTGTTTGACAGTCTCTCTGATAATTGAGTTCTTATCATTCTCTTTCCCTGAATCTTTGACCCTGTATGAGACAGTGTGAAGCCAGTCAGCAGAAGCTCTGATCGTCAGTATCCCGAAAGGAGATTGATAATCATATTGAGATATCTCATTCATATTAGTTATCATTATAGTTCATTGTTTATCCTTTTAAGATGCTAACGATATTGATAATCTGTCAAGGATTCTCCATTACCTGGCCGAAGGTTATCAACTTTAACATCATCATCAAAAGATGGTACGAAATCAAGTCAAGTCTCTGATAACAAAGATTTTCTTTACAAATATTTAATACCTGGATTGATAGTTTATCTGAGGAAAATTATGAGTGGTAAGGAAAAGAACATCTTCTGGGTAGCTGGAGAAAACTCGGGGGATCTTCATGCATCAATGGTGATCAAAGCTCTAAATGAGCGGGGAAACAACTATCATCACCTCGGGATTGGTGGCCATCGCATGCAGGCTCACGGGTTCAAATCGATGTTCCCCTTTCAGAAGTTCTCTATAATGGGTTTTCTGGAGGTTGTCCAGAGTTTGCCATTCATCTGGCGTGTCGAACAGAAGATCTATAAGATCCTGGAGAACATAAAACCGGATTTAGTTGTCCTGGTGGATTATCCCGGCTTCAATCTCCGTTTAGCCAGGCGTGCCTACGATCTTGATATACCGGTTCTCTATTTTATCTGTCCCCAATTCTGGGCCTGGCGACACAGCCGGGTCAAGCAGTTGAAAGAGAACACCAATTTTGTCGCTTCTATCCTCCCGTTTGAGAAGGAGTCACTTGACATTCATAGAGTAACCTCGGCATATGTCGGTCACCCTATAGCAGAAGAGATCAAGATCGAAGTAGACCGTGAACAATTTGCCCGCACTTTTGGACTTGACCCTGATAAAGAGTGGATTGGATTCATGCCTGGCAGTCGCGATTCGGAAATCATAAAGATGCTTCCCGCATTTATCGATGCGATCAAAAGGTTTCGTACCGACGAATTCCAATTTCTGGTTTCCAAGGCACATACGGTGAATCATGAACTCTTTATGAGCTATTTCCCTGAAAATATTTTGAAGAGGGTCTTTCTTATTGACGGTTATATGTATGAAATGATTAAATATTCACGGTTTATGGTTGTTACCTCCGGTACAGCCACTCTGGAGACTGCCTATATCGGTACCCCCTTTATCATAGTATATAAATCGAGCAGACTCTCTTACTCCATCGCCAGAAGACTGGTCAGAATCAAACGAATCGGCCTGCCGAATATAATATTGGAGAATGATATAGTACCGGAATTGATTCAGGATGAGGTTACCGGTGAAAATATCTATACCAGGATACTCGAATTCCTTAATAACAGAGAAGAATATGAAAAAATGGCTGCAGAACTGGCCAGGGTTAGAGAGATGCTCAGCGAAAAAAAGGCCTCACAGGAAGTAGCCTCGATCATTGAGGAAATGGTAAATGAAGAAAGGTGAACCCTTTTTGATAAATACCATTCTCTTGCTGGAGAAATATGTGGTTAAGTATCTAACGCTTCTTTTAGGTAAGAGTCTGATCTTCCGTGAACATACTCCCCGTCCCGGAACCCCCTGTATCTATCTCTTCTGGCACCGCAATATTATCCCCTTAATGTATCTTTACCGCAATCAACAGGTGATTATCATTATCTCACAATCACGTGACGGCGAAATCATTGCCGGTCCGGTTGAACTTATGGGTTACAAAACTGTTAGAGGTTCCTCAACTCGAGGAGGAACCGAAGCCCTTTATCAGCTGGTTAAATCGGCTGGCAATCAGAGTATAGCAGTAACACCCGACGGTCCGGTCGGCCCCAGGGAAGTTATGAAGAAGAGTGTCCTGTTTATTGCTTATCATACGAAACTTCCTCTCATTCCCATGGCAGTTGATATCGACAGAGAATGGCTTTTCCCTACCTGGGACCTTTTTCGAGTTCCCAAACCGAAAGGTGTCGTAAATATCTCTTATGGTAACCCTTATTACGTAAAGGATAAAGATAACTTAGATAAACAACTGGCAGATCTCCAGTTCGAAATGGACAGGTTACAGTTTATGAATCGGGAATGGGGAATAGTAAGAAAACAGGGTAGTTAAGTGACGCTTAAAAGATCGAGTCTTTCGAATATAAGACAGAAAAGTAGAATAATAAAGAAATATAATAGAGGAGCAAAAAGATGAAATTGTCACAAAGAGCTTATGATGTTCAGGAATCACCGATCAGAAAATTGATGCCATACGCCAATGAAGCCAAAAAGAGAGGCATCAAGGTATATCATCTCAATATAGGCCAGCCTGATATTGAGACACCATCTATCATGATGAAAGCCTATCATAACTTCAATGAGAAGGTATTAGGCTACGGCCCGTCACAGGGTATCGAAGTGTATCGTCAGGGACTGGCAAAGTATTATCAGAAAAAGGGATTGGGGGTCAGTTCGGACAATATCATAGTCACCGTTGCCGGGTCAGAGGCTGTGACTTTTGCCCTGAATGTTACCTGTAATCCTGGGGATGAGATTATCGTTCCAGAGCCATTTTACACTAATTACAATGGATTCTCTACTCTGTCAGGGGTCAAAATCATTCCTCTGACTACCTTTGCAGAAGATGGATTCTCACTACCAGAAAGAGATAAGATTGCCAGACTTATTACCTCCAGGACGAAAGCTATCCTGATCTGTAATCCCGGCAACCCTACCGGTACTGTCTATACTGAAGAGGAACTGCAGCGGATTGTCGAGTTAGCAAAAGAACACGAGCTTTTCGTCATTTCTGATGAGGTTTACAGGGAATTTGTCTATGACGGGTTGAAGCACACCAGTATATTGAGCTTTGAGGAGATAGCAGACCGGTCAATCGTTGTGGACAGTATCTCCAAACGGTATAGTGCCTGTGGAGCCAGAGTAGGTTGTATTGTATCTCGTAATCAGGAGTTGATGGCTGCTGTCTTGAAATTTGCCCAGGCTAGACTCTGTCCTCCCACCATTGACCAGGTTGCAGCAAATGCCTGTTTAGAACTCGGTGAAGACTATTTTGAACAGATTATAGAGGAATACACGAAACGGCGTGATCTGGTTTTTAGTGAATTAGAGAATGACCCCGATATCATATGTACCAAACCGGGCGGTGCTTTCTATATATTCCCTGAACTTCCGGTCAAGGATGCTGAAAAATTTGTAATCTGGCTTCTCAGTAAGTTCGAGATCGATGGAGAGACCGTAATGGCAGCTCCGGCAGAGGGATTCTATGCGACGCCGGGAGAGGGTAAGAGCGGGATAAGGATAGCTTATGTGCTTAATACCGAGTCACTTGCTAAAGCGATGAATATCCTTCTGAGAGGCTTAGAAGCTTACAGGGATATCGAAGAATAGTAAATATTGGATCATTTTTTAATTGATTGCCTGGTAAATGAAAAGCAGTTAGAGTTCTGTGTGTAATCAGAAGTAAAGGAAAGAAGTTAACTCTATGGCAGATATACTCCTGGATAGAATGTTCGGTAAGGTCAATCTCGATGAAAGAGTATTGGATAATCTGCTCGAATTGCAGAGACTGAACCTGAATCTGGAACTATGCATAACCGATTCCCGATATCTTTTTGAAAAATTCTGTACGGCAGAAAGCCTGCTGCGCCTGAAAATCGCTGAATTGAACCTTAAATCTAATTTTCATCTCCCTTTCTATGGCCTGCAATTGGGATGTAAAGACCACTATATCAGGGAGCTGTCACTCAAGCTGATTATGCAGGGATTACACCTGGCCGCCGAATTACAGATTCCCAGATCTATAATGCATCTATCCTTTCCCCCCTATATACCGATAAAAGGACAACAGAAATGGCTGGATAGCTTCTACCGCAATCTGGAAAAGATCCTCGAATATTGTCAGCAGAAGAATATAACACTCCTGTTAGAGAATACTCACGAGCATCTTCCGGAAATCTTTTCCAGTATCTTTGAAAATTACCCGACAGGATATCTCGCCATGTGTCTCGATATTGCTCATATCTACTGTTATTCTCCGGCATCTTTCGCTGAATGGTGGTCTGCCTGTAGTGATAATATTAAGGTCATTCATTTGAGCGATAATTACGGAGATGAGGATAGTCATCTCCCTCTCGGAGATGGTAAGATCGATTTCAGAGAGCTTTTCGATGCCAGTGCAGGGAAAGACCTTACTTACACACTGGAAACTGATGTTACCGGTTTTGCAAAATCACTGGAATATATTAGAGAACTATTGCCTGAAAAGTACAATAACAGACAGTCAGACAGTTCACGCGAATGTATCGATTCTAACGGGAGATAAAGCAATGACTGCAGAAGAGAAGAAAGCACGTCAGGAGATCAAAAGATTGAGGAAATTGATCGAAAAACACAACCAGCTCTACTATCTCTTTGCTGAACCAGAAATCAGTGATTACGAGTATGATCAGATGCTGAAACGTCTGGCCGAACTGGAAGAGAGATATCCAGAGTTCAAGAGTAAAACATCCCCGACATCAGAGGTTGGGAGTGATATCAGGCCAGCAGCAGAAGTCATAGAACACAGAGTCAGAATGTTCAGTCTGGAAAATGCCTACAGTCTGGAGGAAGTAGAGTCCTTTCTGGATAGAGCTGCCAAAAAAACGGGACAGTTATTCCATCCCGTTACCCTGGAGTTGAAGATCGATGGATTCAGTATAAATCTCTATTATGAAGATGGGAGGTTACAATATGCCACTACCCGCGGAGATGGATATAAGGGGGAGGTTGTAACTGAAAATGTTCGGATGATAGATTCCATTCCCCTAAAGATCGAATACAAAGAACCTATCGAAGTCAGAGGTGAGATCTTTCTCCCTCTCAGTGAATTTCTCAGGATAAACCGTGAGAGAGAAGAGCGGGGTGAGAAGAACTTCGCTAACCCCCGTAATGCTGCAGCTGGAACAATCAAGGTAAAGAACAGCCAGCTGGTCGCAGAACGTAAACTCGACTCACTGATCTATTCTGTCGGCTATTTTGAAAAAAGTGACATAAATACACAATGCGAGCTTCTGGAATTCCTGAAACAACAAGGTTTCAGAATCAGCCCTTATAATGTCTTAGCCAGAAGATTCAGCGAGATAAGAGATTATTGCCTGAAATGGGAAGCACGTCGCTCCGAATTAGAATACGAAATAGACGGGGTAGTGATCAAGATCAATGATATGTATCTCCAGCGGGAACTGGGATTTACCGATAAAAGCCCACGCTGGGCAGTAGCTTATAAATTTAAAGCTGAAGAGAAGAGCACCCAGCTTCTCGATGTCAGCTTTCAGGTCGGCCGAACCGGAGCTGTAACTCCGGTCGCTATATTAGAACCGGTTTATATTGCCGGCTCAACCGTATCGCGAGCCACTCTCCATAACGAAGAGGAGATTGCCAGGCTTGACCTTCATTATGGCGACAGAGTTACTCTCGTCAAATCGGGCGATATCATCCCAAAGATACTGAGAGCTGAAACAGAACACCGCTCTCCGGAAGCAGAGAGAGTTAACTTCCCCCGCAAGTGTCCAGAATGCCATACTCCATTAACACGAGAACCGGAAGGGGTTATCCGCTACTGTAATAATATTAATTGCCCGGCACAGATACAGCGCCGAATAGAGCATTTCGTATCACGAAAAGCTATGGATATTGAAGGGCTGGGCGAAGCTCTCATAGCAAAATTCCTGGAAAAGGGTATCATCAGCAAGTTGGAAGATATATACCGCCTTGATTATCAAAAAGTACTGCAACTGGATAAACTCGGTGAACGATCGGTTTACAATCTGAAACAGGCTATAGAAAAATCATTGCAGCAACCGTTCGATCGTATTCTCTTCGCCCTCGGTATTCGCTATGTAGGTGATAAAACAGCAAAGATAATAACCGAACACTTCAGTGATCTGGAGTCTTTACTGCAGGCCGAAGTCAAAGATTTTCTGCAGGTAGAAGAGATCGGCGATAAAATCGCTCAATCTCTCTATGACTTCCTGCATAACGAAGAGAGTCTCAATACTATAAGAGCCTTACAGGAGGCAGGCCTGTCTTTCAAAGCGGAAAAAAAGCCTACAGGTGACAAGCTCCAGGGAAAAAGTTTTTTAATAACAGGCACATTAAGTCGTTACACCAGAGAAGAAGCAGAGAAGAGGATAGAGGAATCGGGTGGAAGGGTAATCTCTTCAGTGAGCAAGAAACTCGATTACCTCATAGTAGGAGAAAAACCGGGCTCCAAGCTTCAAAAAGCGAGTAAAATCCCGACAGTGAAGATTATAAATGAAGAAGAATTCGAACAGTTACTTGATTAGATTATATATGGAAGTTAAACTGTATTACAGGTTGGTTACTATGCTCCCCGGGAGTATCAACTTCTTCAATGAGCAGGATGTAGATCTATGAAAATACTTGAACGTTACATACTGAGAGAGAATACAAAACCATTTCTGGTTTCGTTACTGGTCCTGACCTTCGTATTCCTGCTCGACAAGCTGATTGAACTGCTCAATCTGATTATTGATAAGAGGTTGGATATTTCGGCAATAATATCGGTGTTCAGCCTCAGCCTCCCCTTCATGCTCGCTCTAACTGTTCCTATGGCTGTTCTCGTTGCCACTATAATGTCCTTCGGAAGACTATCGGTAGATAATGAACTGGTAGCCTTCAAGTCGTGTGGGATCAACATCTATACTCTGATGCGATCTACGGTTATTGCTGCTCTTATCCTCTCAGTTGCTATGGTCTACTTCAATAATGAGGTTCTGCCGGATACTAATTATAAGTTGAAAAACCTGCTTGTAAGGCTACATTACAGAAGACCTGTAACCAATATACAACCGGGCCAATTCACCACGATCAAGAACTATACTATCTATGCTGCCGATATCAGGGGTGATGATCTCTTCGGTCTGACGATCTATAACAGGGAAGGGACTAATTTTCCCCAGACAATTACAGCTGAACGAGGACAGATAGAGCTGAGCGATGGGGGTAATAACTTTAAGGCTATTCTGCATAACGGGCAGGTGCACGAACGGGATGACCGCGACCCTCAGAAATATACATTACAGAAATTCGAGAGACTGATTATCCATCTCCCCGATCTCGGATTCGATTTGAACGTTGAAGATTCAGACCAGCGTGGTGATAGGGAGCTAAGCTCCCGGCAGATGCTTCAGATAATCGAAGATCGAGAACAGGATATCACGAACACCAGAGAACAGATCAGAAGACTGGAAACGAGAAACATGCTGCTGGAAGAGGATAAGGACTCCTTTCAGGTAGCGAGGGAGATAGAAAGAAACAATAACCTGATCGCTATGCAGATCAACAAGATTTCCGATCTGGAAACGAGAATCAGGGAATACAAGGTCGAGATTCACAAAAAATATTCCATCGCCTTTGCCTGTCTCATATTTGTCTTTCTCGGTATTCCTATCGGGATGATGATCAGGAGCAGCGGTGTGGGTGTCGCCTTTACGGCGAGTGCTATCATTTTCATCATCTATTATATCTGTCTGGTTAGTGGTGAACAAGTCGGTGATAAGGGAATCGTTACTCCCTGGCTGGCTATGTGGGCACCAAATATCCTCTTCGGGTCAATAGGGCTCTATCTGGTAGTCTCTTCGACCAAAGATATGAAGACGATAGAATGGCGACGCTGGATCAACAGCCTGTCTACCCGGCTGAGACGCATCTTCCGCAGGGGGCAAAGAAAATGAAGATTATCGACAGGTATATTGTTACTCAGTTTCTGAAAACATTCCTGATTATCAGCTTCTCTCTGGCCATAATCTTTATTGTAGTCGATGTCTTCGACAGACTACCCAGACTGCTCCGTAACACAACGGAATTCGAATATCTCGCCCAGTATTTTCTGCTCAGAATACCCTACCTCTTCGTATTGACCTCACCCGTTACCGTTCTGCTGGCAGGACTATTTCTGATGGATATGCTCTCCAGGCATAACGAATCGGTCGCTATCAGAGCGTCGGGTGTCAGTGTTATCAGGCTCGTTACGCCTCTTTTCATCTTTGGGTTATTATACACTCTCTTTATTATGTTCTTCGGGGATATTATACTTCCCAAAACCGAAGAACGGCGAGAATATGTCTCAAGAGTCAAAATCAGAGGACAGGAGCATGAGGACGTCCGGATGCGTTCTAATATCCAGTACAGGGGCGAAGGCAATACACTCTATAATATCGGCTTTTTCGACGGTTTCAGAAATACACTCCGTATGATCGATATTACGACCGTTGACCCCGATAATTATCAGATCGTGAGAAAGTTGACCGCTACTAATGCTGACTGGCAGAATGACGAGTGGGTTTTCATCAACTGCGTGATACGAACTTTCCACGATGGCCGCTTAACGAGTAGTGAACATTATGAATCTATTACCCTTGACGATATAAACGTGACACCCCAGGATTTCGTAAAGAGTGCTAAAAGTCCCTTCTCTATGAACTATTTCGAATTGAGTGACTACATAGAAAGATTGAAAAGAGTTGGAGAATCTTATACCAATGAGCTGGTTGATCTCTACACAAAGATCTCTTTCCCCTTTGCCAACTTTATCATACTCCTCTTCTGTGTCCCGCTTGCAACGGTTTCCATGCGGAGTAAATACAGAGGTATGATTTTTCTACTTGGTATCCTGATCTGTTTCCTCTTTCTCACTGTTTTGAGAATCAGCCAGAGTCTAGGATACAATGAGGTTCTTTCCCCCTTCGCTGCAGCCTGGTTGCCTAATATTATATTCGGTCTGGCCGGCGGAGTTTTTGTACTCAAAGCAGAAGTATGATCAGTTGAAAAGGAACAGGCCAGAAACTATGAAGATTCTCATGACCCTGGAAAATGACTTTTCACCCGATATCAGAGTAGAGAAGGAGATTAGGACTCTTACCTCGGCAGGATACGAGATCGTGCTCGCCTGTATTACCAGAACCGGTAAGGACGAGATTATTCGCCAGGGACTTCTGACCATCCATAGGAAGCGAATACCGGAATTCATCTATAAAACGAGTGTTGCAGCACTTAAATTCCCTCTTTACTTCAACTTCTGGCGGGCATTTTTACAATCCTTATACAGTAAGCAGTCCTTTGACCTCATTCATGTTCATGACCTCCCTCTGGCCAGAGTTGCTATCGAAATCAGAGAAAGGAGAGAGATACCAGTTCTGTTAGATCTGCACGAGAACTACCCCTGGTTGCTCCAGGTCTCTCACCACACTCAAACTCTGGCCGGTAAGCTTTTATCATCACACGAACAATGGGTAAGATACGAAAGAGAGATGGTCTGTCAGGCTGACATTATCCTCTCCGTGATAGAAGAACAACGCGAGAGATTGATAGAGCTGGGCGCAGCACCGGAGAGAATCTATCTCGTCTCCAATACACCGGAGTTATCTGATATACCCGGGATCGGGACAGGAAAGGGAAACGATAAATTTGTATTTGTCTATGCCGGTAATTTCGGTGCCAACCGGGGAATCGAAATAGTATTTTCCGCCCTGAAGGAGGTGGTGAGTAAATCTCCTGCTTTTTTGCTCCGGTTAGTCGGGAATGGTAAAAGAACAACCCACCACTTGAAGAAAATGGCCGATGACCTCTCTTTGAGTGAACAGATAGACTTTTGCGGCTGGCAACCCTATGAGAAGATGTTGAACTTTATTGCAGAGGGAGATGTAGCCATTCTACCGCATCTGAAAAATCCGCACAGCGATCATACCATACCCAATAAACTCTTTCAGTATATGATGCTTGCTAAACCTGTTATTGCCAGTAACTGCAAACCGATAAAGAGAATCATCGAGAAGACTGATTCCGGTTACATCTATCAGGATAGAGACCACCTTGACCTGAGCGAAAAAATGTTGTATGCTGTCAATAACCGGCAGGAAATAATTCTGAAGGGTAAAAACGGCCGCAAAGCCGTGCAAGAGATCTACAACTGGCAGAGGAGTGGCGAGAATCTTCTGGCAGCATATAAGGCTATGCAATAACCACCCCATTTGTCCCGGTTTTTAACTCATATTTTTGATTGACAAATATAGGATTAAACGAGATTTGCTTAAAAAATTCTGCATTAAGAGGAGTTACTGTTATGAAAAAAGTTTTAGTTACAGGAGCATTGGGACAAATCGGAACGGAATTAGTCCTCTACCTGAGAGATTTATACGGAAAAGAGAATGTGATAGCCAGTACACGTCGCCCCAAAGAGGGTCATATCTTGATGAACGATGGGATTTTCGAACTGATAGATGTTACAAATCCACAGAGTATCCTGGATGTGGTCAAGAAATACAAAATCGATACCATATACCACCTCGCTTCTGTCCTGTCAGCAGTCGGAGAAAAAGATCCCCAGACTCTCTGGAATATCAATATGAACGGCCTGACTTATATTCTGGAGATAGCCCGCGAGCACGATTGTGCTGTTTTCGTACCAAGCTCGATAGCAGTGTTCGGGCCCGGAACACCTTTCGATAATACACCACAGGATACAATAATGAGGCCGACAACGATTTATGGCGTCTCCAAGGTTGCTGGAGAGTTGCTCTGCGACTATTATCATCTGAAATTCGGACTTGATGTAAGAGGATTACGCTACCCTGGCATTATCTCCAATGCAGCACTACCTGGCGGTGGAACTACAGATTATGCTGTCCATATATATTACGATGCCATCAAGCATAAAAAATATTCCTGTTTCCTGAAAGAGGGGACATACATCGATATGATGTATATGCCTGACGCCCTCGAAAGTGCTGTTCAGTTGATGGAAGCCGATCCGGCTAGATTGAAGCACCGTAACGCATTCAATGTTACATCTATGAGCTTTGCTCCCGAGCATATAGCTGCGGAGATCAGAAAACATATCCCGGAATTCGAGATGGATTATGATGTGGATCCGGTTAGACAGGGTATTGCTGACAGCTGGCCAAACTCACTCGACGACTCTGCTGCCCGTGATGAATGGGGTTGGAACCCGAGGTATGATCTGAAATCGATGACCGATGATATGCTGAAGGTACTCTCGGAAAAGCTCAAATAAAACGGCCTCCTGTAATGACATACGGTACGGGTATCGATCTGATAGAGGTGGAAAGAATAAAGAAAGCTATTAACGCTAAAGATTCTTTCAAAGAGAAGATTTATAGTGCTGATGAAATCGCATACTGCGAAGCCACTACACATAAATTCCTCTCTTATGCAGCACGTTTTGCCGCCAAAGAGGCATTCCTTAAAGCTCTCGGTACAGGCTGGACTGATTCGATAAAATGGTCGGAGATAGAAATTCTCAACAAGAAGCAGGGAAAACCTTTTATCAGGCTTACCGGCCGGGCAAAAGAAATTGTCGATGAACTGAAGATAAATAATATCCTGGTTTCACTTACCCACATCAGAGACTATGCTTCGGCTACGGTCATTCTCGAAATCTAAAGACCGTTCCAGAAATAAGTTAAAGACCTCAATGTAAAACAGGTAAGGAACCGGAATGCTGATGATAACAGACTAAAATAAATGCTATATATAGCGGAGGTAATATGTTTGGAAAAATGAAAACCGATTTACAGAAGACATTTGGCGAATTGCAGGAGCAGGGCCTTTTCAAAAAGGAGAGGATCATTGTCACCCCTCAGGGAGCGAAAATCAAGGTTTCGACCGGAGAGGAAGTCCTTAACTTCTGCGCAAATAACTATTTAGGATTATCTAACCACCCCGCAGTCGTCGCTGCTGCACAAAAAACGATGGATGACTGGGGATACGGCCTTTCATCAGTTAGATTCATCTGCGGCACTATGCAGATACACAAAGAACTGGAAAAGAAGGTCTCTGAATTCCTCGGTATGGAGGATACAATACTCTACGCTGCCTGCTTCGATGCTAACGGTGGTGTATTCGAACCATTACTCGGTGAAGAGAGTGCTATCATCTCTGATGAGCTCAATCACGCTTCGATTATTGATGGCGTACGGCTCTGTAAGGCAAAACGATTTCGCTATAAACATTCCAATATGGAAGAACTGGAGAAATGCCTGCAGGAAGCACAGCCTCAGAAATACCGCATAATCGTAACCGATGGTGTCTTCTCCATGGACGGAGATATCGCCAGGTTGCCGGAGATCTGTGACCTGGCAGATAGGTATGACGCACTTGTGATGGTCGATGACAGTCACGCCAGTGGTTATATCGGCCAGACAGGGAGGGGAACCTGGGAACATTACGGATTGGAGAATCGGATCGATATCATTACTACGACATTCGGTAAGGCATTAGGAGGAGCAATGGGTGGCTGCACATCCGGCAGGAAGGAGATAATAGAGATGCTCCGCCAGAAATCACGACCCTACCTCTTCTCCAACTCTCTTGCTCCGGCAGTCGTAGGTGGTACGCTGAAAGTACTCGAACTTCTCTCAGAATCGACAACACTCCAGGACAAGGTAATGGAGAACGCTAAATATTTCCGCAGTAAGATGCTGGAGGCCGGATTTACTATTACACCGGGTGAGACAGCTATTGTTCCGGTTATGCTCTATGATGAACCATTAGCCCTCAAGATGGCCGATATGCTTCTCAAAGAAGGGATATATGTTATCGGCTTTGCCTATCCTGTGGTTCCGAAAGGTAAGGCTCGAATCAGGGTCCAGTTATCCGCTGCTCATGAGAAAGAACATCTGGATAAGGCAATAGAGGCCTTTATCAAGATCGGTAAAGAATTGAAAGTTATCTGATGCGGATAACGGAATCAATAATAACGGGAGAGTTGAAATCCTGAGTTTCAACTCTCCCTTTTCTTGAGAACCGAATATGAATAATAACAATTGCGAGAATAGAGGAATACTCTATATCGTTCCTACCCCAATCGGTAATCTCGGCGATATGACCTTCAGAGCTGTTGAGATCCTTAAAAGTGTCGCCTTGATCGGTGCAGAAGATACACGACAGTCAGCTGTTCTACTCAAACATTACCAGATAGAGACCCCTATGATAAGCTACCATAAGTTCAATGAAAAAAGCCGCTTAGAACAGTTACTCTCCAACCTGAAGCTGGGCAAGGATATAGCTATCATCTCTGATGCCGGGACTCCAGGAATATCTGACCCGGCAGCAATCCTTATCAGAGAAGCAATAAAAAACAATATCCCGGTCTCCACATTACCCGGTGCTGCTGCCTTCCTACCCGCTCTAGTCAGCTCCGGTTTCGACACCGAAAGATTCCTCTTCTCTGGTTTTCTGCCAGTAAAAGAGAAAGATAAAAAAGCACTCCTGCAGGAGATAGCTCCACTACAGATGACCCTCATATTCTACGAAGCGCCACATAGACTTATCTCATTTCTACAGACACTCCACGAAAACCTGGGTGACAGAGATATCGTTATCGGTCGTGAATTGACAAAAAGGTTCGAAACCTTCTATCGAAACAGATTGAGTTACTTTATCGAGCATCAGGATACGATAAAGCTGAAGGGTGAAATCACCGTTGTCTGTAAAGGTGCAGCCAGGCCGGCAGCAATACCCGATAGTGAGATACTGAAGAACCTTAAGGAGTATATGTCCCGGGGAGAAACGAAGAGCTTTGCGATCAATCGTGTCAGTAAAGATTTAAAAGTCCCGAAAAACAGGGTTTATGCTCTTGCCCACGATTCGAACGTGACCAATACCTGATTCATCTACTTCTTTCCGATACACTTAATTCGTTATCAACACACATGATGCTATTACTTCACTCCGGCCGAAAACTTCTCAAGTAACACTGGGAGCCCCTATAGTCGGCTTCCAACCGACTATAGGAGTCTCCAGAGGTTTAAGACGGCCAGATTGCAGTTGAGTGTCATCTCCGGTCTGCAGAGAACGGTATTCTCCCCTGTATAGATAAATTGAACCCTTTCTATTGATAAAATCAGCTGTAATAAGGGAGATTATCACACCGTTATATCTGAGGTTTATCAGAGGTGAAAATCCTTGACATAAAGCGGGGATTGACAATCACTATAAGAAAAATTCAGAGGAGAAGAGATATGTTTCCAGGTGGAAAGAAGGGTTTAAAAGATTTAATGAGTCAGGCGAAAAAAATGCAGGATAACCTGGCGAAAACACAGGAAGAACTGGCTAATAAAGTAGTAGAAGCGTCATCAGGTGGTGGAATGGTTACAATCGCAATGAACGGTAAATATGAAATACAGAAACTGAAAATTGACCCCGAGGTCATTGACCCGGAGGATACAGAAATGCTGGAAGATCTTATTATTGCGGCTTTCAATGAAGCCAGGGATAAGATAGCCCAGACTTCAGAACAGGAGATGTCCAAACTGACTGGTGGTATGAATATCCCCGGATTGATGTAATATGATCTTCAATAACAAGCTCGATGATCTGAAAAACGGCCTGAAACAGTTGCCGGGAGTGGGCGAGAAAACAGCCCAGAGATACGCACTCTATCTGCTAAACCAGAACAAAGAAAATTCTTTGAACCTGGCAGATACTATCCGAGAGGCGGTTGAGAGTCACACTTTCTGTGAAGTATGTAATATGTTGAGTGATTCCAATCCCTGTGTCATCTGTCGAAATAAAGAACGAGACCATTCTATACTCTGTGTCGTAGAAAACACATACGATGTTTATCTGATAGAGAACACGGGAGATTTTCACGGTTATTATTTCGTGCTGGGGCACCTGCTCTCACCTATGGATGGAATCGGCACCAGCGAGATCCATCTCCCTGAACTGCTAAACAGGGTTAAGAGTGAAATCATTACCGAAGTTGTTCTGGCTCTCAACCCATCTGCAGAAGGTGAGACAACTATTGAGCTGATAGCTTCTGAGTTAGCTCCCTACAGGAAAACTATCACACGGCTCTCTACTGGACTACCTTTCGGAGGTAATATCGAGTATAGTAGCCCAACAACACTCTCGAATGCAATTAAAAGACGTTATTCGATCAGTGAGTAAAAAGATATAATGTTTACCGGTATCATCCAGGACACAGGCAAAATCAAGCGGATAGTACGTAAAGGTTCCGGCAGGCAAATAGTAATCGAATGTCGTGATATCCAATCTGATATTAAACCTGGAGCCAGTATTGCCTGCAATGGGATCTGTCTTACAGTGACCAGTTTCGATCGGAATGAGATCACCCTGGAAGCGATGGAAGAGACTATCAGCAGAACTACCCTTTCCTACTGGCAGACAGGGGAGCGTATCAATCTTGAGCGAGGGGTTATGGCTGGTTCAAACCTGGACGGACATATTGTCCAGGGTCACGTTGATTCCATCTCGAACGTTTTACGGATAGAGCGGCGAGAAGCGAGTAAAATTCTGGAGATCGCCATACCGGAAGGATATGGGACCCTGATCGTCGATAAGGGTTCGATTGCTCTGAACGGAGTCAGCCTTACAGTTGCCTCCATAAAAGCGAAAAGTTTCACTGTTTCTCTGGTTGGATACACCCTTGAACAGACGAATCTCAATGACCTGAAACCGGGCAGCAGACTCAATATCGAGTTCGATATCATAGGAAAGTATATCACCCGTTATCTCGATAATCGAGCCAGTCAACTGACAGAGGAGAAAATTCGTGAAGAGGGTTTTTAATCTACTCATATTGCTGATTATCATTTCTCTCTTCGCCGGTTGCGGTAACAGGAAAAGCCCGACCGGTGGTAAAGTCGATACAGAGAATCCGGTTATTGTCACAGTTATACCGGAAGAATATTCTGATATAAGTGGTAAGAATATCGAGATAACCTTCTCCAAACCGATAGATCGCAGCTCGATATATGAGGGTGAAAGAGGGATCAACTTCTTCCCTATGATCTCAGAAAAAAAATTCCGCTGGAGTGACAATACATTGACCATTGAGATCAACGAAGAGCTGGAACCAGAAAGGAATTATTACCTTATCCTCTCGGATCAGATCCGTGACCTGAGAAACAACAACCTTGATAAAAGTTACAACTTTGTCTATCATACCGGCCAGCTGCAGAATAACAGGGTCTATGGAAACATCCGCTACGAAAGAGAAGACGACCGTGGTTTACCGATAAACTTCACATTACTCTCCGCTGATTCGTTGAGAATATTCAGTAAAGTGATCTCTGGTGAACACTATTCCATCGAGAATCTGGAAGATAGAGATTATCTCATAAGAGCATTTATCGATAAGAATCGGAATAAAAGATACGACATCGGAATCGATCCCTATTATGAAACTACTTTCCACGCTGGGAAAAATAATGAAGTGACCCTGTCACTCGAGTATTTCGATGATACACCCCCTGATATACGCTCTCTGAGAGTGCAATATAATAACCTCCTCTCTGTTATCTTCGATAAACCTGTAAGGGATATCGGATGGATTGATATTACCAGTAACGATAGTCTGCAGACTGAACTGGAATTAGTTGCTTACGATATCATCGGTGATGAGCTGGAAATCGTTACTGCACCGATGGATTCATTGGAGTACAGAATCTCTCTCAGCTCTGTCAGCGATTATAAAGATAATATCGCCGATATAATTGAAAAAGAATTCGAAGGTATCACCCGGGCTGATTCTACCGGCCCGGAGATAGTAAGAACTATCCCACGTAATGGTGCTATTGTTGAAGAGCCGAGTCCAGCGCTATATATTACTTTTAACAAATTTATGATTGTCGATAATATAGATTTACATATGATAGATACAATCTCGGGAGAGATGATCGAACTCGATATTGAGCTTGAAGACTCCCGTCAAATCAAGGTAAAACCGAAAAAAAATCTCACAAATCGCACTCCTTACCAGCTCCGGATATTGGAAAGCTCTAAAGATATGTCAGGCAACAACTTAGCGGAAGTTTATTCCCTGCAGTTTTTACCTATTTATACTGATTTTTAAGTTGTTACACCGCTCAAATCACCTTTTTTTATTGACAATTTACAGGCCTATAAATCTAATTCCTCTGTATAGATGCTCTCAGGAGTAACTATATCCCAAATAAGGAGGAAATATGAAGAAGTTTATTCTTGTACTAATTGTGTTCACCCTTTTCGCATCATTAGGTTATGCAGAGTTATTAACACGAGGGGAACTAAGAACCCGCATGGCTTTGTTTTATGACATTGGCAAAGATATGCCAACCCAGTCAAACATCGACAGCAGATTCCAGATGACCTTTGAACAGCGTATCAGTGACTACCTGACAGGTGTATGGAAAGTGCAAGTTGGAGACCTGGTCTGGGGTGAAGAAGGCGCCGGATTAGGAGCTGGAGCTGAAAACATCAAAACACAAAATCTGTATTTGGGTTTTCTCTGCCCGTTAACAGGTGTGAATGCAAAGATTGGTATTCAAGAATGGAGTGACCCACGTAGTTTAGTATTGGATGATGACAAGGCACCATTTGCTGGTATTATGCTGAACAAAGAGTTTGGTGAAGGTATAATGGTAGGCCTGGGAACAGCAAAATTATACGAAGGGGAATATGATGCAGATGATGATATTGACCTCTTCTTCGTTAACTTCGGAACTGATATGTTTGGTCTGGACACAATCTTCAGACGCTGGGAAGCAGGCAGCAATCTTGACATCTGGGCAATGCCCTATTTCAATTACATGATTGAAGATTTAGAATTGAATTTGCTTATTGCTTTGAATCAGGCAAACTACTCTGAATTCATCGTAACTGAAGAGGGAGCAGAAGATTATTCCAACACCGGATTTGCTGTTTCTCTTAAAGGTGCATACGATCTCGATCCACTCATGTTAGGCCTCGATTTCCTCTATACCAGTGGAGACGATGGAAGTGATCCCACTTCAACCAGCAAATTCGAATCAATTCATCCCTATTATCAGAATGGACTGGAAATTCTCGGTATAGGCATCCACTCTGGTGTCGGTGAAGGGATTGAACCGGGTAACGATGGACACGGTTTAATGAGTGTTGTTCTTAACGGTTCTTATCCAGCTGATGACAATCTGACACTTAAAGCTGCTTTCGGCTTTATGAACGCTGTTGAAGCTGAGAATACTGATATGGGAATGGAGATCAATTTCGGTATGAATTACAAATTCTACAGAAATCTCTCCTTCGATTTAGTCGCTGCAATGGCTATGCCTGGCGAATTCTTCGGTGAGGACCTTGACAATACTCTGGCACTCGTTTCCAGATTCATGTACAAATTCTAATACAACTTCTAACAATAGTAAAATAAAAGGCTGCTGACCTTCAGGTTAGCAGCCTTTCTTTTTGTAAATTTTTCTCTCACTGTTAATTAACTGTCAAACAGTGACCTGTTACCGGTTCACAGTTTACTTGAGTAACATCATCTTCCGCACTTCGGTCTTTCGATCACCAACAATTAACCGGCAGAGATAGACTCCCGCTGCCACTGCTCTGTTCCTGCTGTCGTAACCGTTCCAGTATACGGTATGTTTGCCGGTATCTCTCGGTTCGTCGAGCAGAGTTATGACCTTCTGCCCTTTTATATTGAAGACTTCCAGCTTCACTCTATCTCTCCTGTCCAGAGAGAATGCTATATTGGTCCCTGTCGATTGCCTGGAAGTATTTCCTGTAAAGAAGGGATTGGGATAGTTACCTAACAAGACAGCTGCTTCCGGGACATCTTCAACCGCAGTACCACCATAATTTCTCACTTCTATCTGTCCGCTGATGATATCACTTTCAGGAATGTAAATAACTTCTTCACCTTCATACAGTGTTAAACTCTCATCACCTATATTCAGGATAACGCTATATAGATCAGGTAGATCGGATTCAGTTCTTCTGAAATGGATGGGACTGAGTTCTGAATCAATAAGCAGCTCAAAATCCCAGAATCGCGATTCATTATTATTATCGTTCAGTTCACCTTTGAAATCGGAATGGAGTCTATCCACCGGATGGGTATTCTCATCTACCGGCAGATAGAAGTAGAAAGCTGTCTCCGGTCTGTGTGGTGGTTTGGGCAGGTCAAACAACGGGTTATAATACTCATTTGTAAATTTAGCACTACCGACAATAACTTCGTCTGCTCTGAAATCAGATTGTTCGGCAACTATAGTCGTCTGCCAGTTATAAGGGAAGTCTGCAAAATCGGGGTTATCCTGGAATGGAATGAATCGCAAAACCAGGTCGGGAATCAGACAGTAGAGCCATATAGATTCCTGCTTTCTCAGATTGTCGCTCAAACGATAACGATTATTCTCAACTCCATAGACCGCTCTATCTATCATATCATACTGGACAGCTTCTATAAAAGTAAAAAGAGAACCGTCCAGGACAAAGAGGAAATCCTTAGCATATATGTCTTCCATGAATACATTGGGGATAAGATTCCACCCCTCCAGAAGCGGTATCTCATATTGTAAATTGCGGATGTTACCTGTAGTGCTTAACTCGTAATCTACCGGCATATATAACCAGTGACCTACACCGAATGGATAGGAGATCACCTCCTGATAGGTCCCCTCATCGTGATTATACCTGAAGAGCTGAGAATCAGGGCCAAAGAGGATCGTACCGGAGAAATTGGGACTCTCAAAAGGGTTTGATTTGAGATGCCAGCCTGCCTGGTTCATAAAGTTTACAGTTGTGGGGATTATTCCGAGTTTGTAATTTGAAATATGATCTAAAGGATAACCATCAATCACGATTGTTCTGATAACTAGATTGGCACCTGTCAGAAGAATGTTATCGGGGACTGTCCAGCTGTAAGATGTTGTATCATAAGGTAGTTGACTCGCTATATTAAGGCTGTCAGTTCCGTTACTGAGATAGATATCTATGCTGTCAATGAGTAGATTAAAACTGGCCGACCAGTTAAAGATGATATCATCACCTGCCTGGAGAAATCTGTTGCTGATATTGTTTATGTTGACTGTCGGTAATAAGTTACCCCAATAAAGTGTGAAATAGCGGTATGATGTTGATTCAGCTTCGAAAATGAGTGACTCTTCTGTCAAATCTATCATATTACCTGTGGTGGTACACCTCAGATAGAGTTTTTCACTGTTTCGTCCAAAATTATCAGATATCGAGATAGAAATCGGTTGAGACGTCTGATTGGTACTCACCCTGATCGTCCAGGTCTTGTATTCCATATCAGGATCAAAATAGCCATAGATATCTCTCTGCAGATTTCTTAGAGCAGTTGACCAGTTACTTTTATAGGACATAGCATAGATATATGCCCCACCTGGTGGGTCATCTTTCAAGATATCGTAGTTGCTGTCATAGCCGTCTGAGGCAAATGGATTGGCACCAAACTCTACCGTATCGGAGATGATACCGGAGTCATTCTGAATTGTGAGCGTATAGATCCTTTGAGGAGAGGCAGAAGCTACGAAAATATGCAGATACTCATTATTCTCGTCATCGACCGAAGCAATTTTATAGTCGTAAATCAAGCCGTTCTCTACCTGATCATCTGCATAATTGTAGTATATGTTGTTATCGTCTGATCCTACAAGCTCCTCCTCTGTCTCCCAGGAAGCTATCAGCTCATAATCTTCTTCACCACTGAGTGATCTCCAGACATTAAATCCCTGATTGTTGTTCTGATACTGAGCAAGCCATCTGACATCTACATAACCATCTCTTCCGTGGGCAGATAAATTGGCAATCGTTGCACTTCCTGTATAGCGGGATACTTCATTGCTAACATTCGAATAGTTACCGTTATAATCTTTTGCACGGATCATGAAGAAATATTGAGTATCCGCCTGTAAACCTGTTACAGTAGCCCTTGTATAGGCTTGGCCGGCCAGCGTTGAAATATTGTTCCTGTTCCGAATAGAGTAGTTGGGATCAACCAGATTTATCGGTTCGGTGGAAAAGAGAATCTCGTAGGTTTCAAAATCATAAGAATAGGAACGTTCCCAGTCCAGTACTATATTGTTATAAGATGTGCTCACTGCAACCAGATCTGATGGGTCAGATGGTGGAACTCCATCATCGAACTCCAGCATATCGGGTAAGATCTCTGCATAGTGCTCTAACCACGGTATATAGAACTCTAATGATCTGCTCCATAACTCATCAACATTCCAGGTCTGGGTAATAGCATCAAAGCCGTAAAACCATTTGTAATAATTCATATTCTGAGGATATACGCTCGGTAACTCCTCCAACTCAATATGAAAGAAGGGGGTGAATACATCATACTTGTTCCAGTTAGACTGTGTATAGACAACCTGCCTGTTACCATCTGCACCGGGAAGATTAATATTATTACTTATCGGTAATAATTCATCGCCCAGAGTGTAATACAAACCGTGTTGATTGTAAAGAACAGAGTAATAATCTGTAACAAGTATATCATCATGGATACCGATAGTATTGGCAGGAATGACAACATATTCCGAGGCATTTACCAGATCGAGATTGTTACCGCTGATATCCCTGATAGGTAAGCCCGGATAATTATAATTCCAGCCACCTCCTGAGATCTGCAGATGATTATACCCCATATGAGTATAATCGAAGCTGTGGATCTGAACTGAGTGTTCTCGTCGGGCAAAGGTATCTCTTATCTCATCACAGATCCTGTTATAGGCAACATTAAAGACGTGATTAGCATTCCTTGAGGGATCGCTCAAGGACTTCGAATTCCAGTAAGGAGGAACGTTCGTCCAGAGAGCTTCTCTTCCAGCACCGGAAATCATCATATACCGTGCATCCCATAACTGAAAAGCTTTTGTCGCTACTGGTATCGTTATAAAATCATCCTTCGGATGAACGACATTTACGATTACAGGAATATCTGATGCCGGGTTGAATACATAAAGGCCCCACCCATAATCGAAACTTCCGTGTTGATGAATATCGGGCTGATCGGGTGCATCATTGTCATCGAAGTAATCGAGGTTAAGATGCTCTCTTAGCATATAGAGTGTTCGGCCTGTATCGGTATCATGAAATTCCACTACTTCGTAAGGGAAACCGTGCTGATCGATAGCAGATTGAGCTTCTGTGAACATCTCTGCCAGAAAGAAGTCCATAACCTCTCCCCAATTAGCTCTCTGTGTCGAACTGGCATTGACGAAATTACCGAAACCGTTCGTCTGGCTGTCCCATGGAGCATATTGATTGTAACCTGGAGATGCTAAACCTTCGACAATCCTGTGATAGTAATTATCGTAAGCTGTAGCATCGGTCGTACCGTACATAAAATCTGTCAGAGAGGCAGTCTCTTCTGTCAGGGGATATAAGGTGACGGCGCATAATAGCAAACTACACAAAATAAGGAATCTCATTATTACTCTCCTCTTCTATACTCAGTTTTATAACTATTTTGGCAATTTTCCTATCTTTGTTAATCTGATGTCAAGTTTTTTCCCCTCTGATTAGCACCATCTTTTGTGGTGATCAATAATAGGGCTCCCACCAGAGCAGGCAGGACAGAATTGATGATGAAAATAACGAGAGACGCTGTTACTGCTATTGTTGGCTCGATGTTATACACTCTGAATAAATGAATGGCAAATGACTCTCTCAAACCGAGACCGGCATAAGTTATTGGAATTAAATTAGCTATGAGTATCAGGGGAACACTCATCAGGACACTTATAACACCGATCTTCTGGAATTGGGAGATTATCAAATAGTATTGCATTACCGTTAACAGGAGAAAGAGTATCTGCCTGAACGTGATGATGGGAACCAGCTTGATATACTGGTCAAAGTACTCTTTCCAGGAATCTCTTTTCAATATTCTTGAAGACCAATAAATCACGAGAGGGAGAAGTGTAATGATAAACAGGGCAATCAGACGAAAAATAAGCGAAAATTGCTTGAAGTAGAACAGGCCAGCCCAGGCGGCAAACCAGAGGTTTGTCCAGGTGAGCATAAATCTCTCAATCCCTATCGAAAAGAGGGTTATTTTTTTCTTATTACTGACATAATAGACCTTGGCAAAGGTAGCATGACCGCCCGGTATAAGAAAACGGAGAGCATAGCCGATAAAGTGCGATTTCAATATCTCATATCTGGCTGGTTTATACGCTGTCGTTATCCTCAGGCACTGTTCCCAGTTTTTAAGCTGTATAATGAACTTGAATATAGTGATTACCAGAAGCAGGATAATTATATGGAATTTGATCTTCAGAGCTGCCCGGAATACTTCCTGAAGATCTATTCTCTGGAATATTATCCAGAGTATGATTAATGTAACAATAATCTTCAGAAAGAACAGCAACCTTTTGCTGCTATTACTCTTCCAGAAAGCTCGCTTTCCTGATGGTTTTAGAGGATTCAGCTTAGCCAATGAAAACCTCTCTTTCGGTTTCAGTTCTTCCATTGCCAGTCTCCCTTGAAACCCAGTAGCGTATAATAGATCATATAATAGGGATATATGATGAGAAAGATAAGATCGAACAGAACAAATCTCTCCCTGTGCCAGGCAAGATTTATACTCCAGACGAAGAGAGCAGATGTATAGAAGAGAAGGAAACTGTAGTAATCAGCAAATAGTATCACCCTAAAAGGAAGATATATGAAAAAGCCGATAATTAGAACGGTAGTGATAAAATAGAAAGGTGAAGACATCTTCATTTTACCGAACCTTCTCTTCTGCTGTTGGTGAAAGTTCTCGAACAGGGGATGAGTTGTAACATTCCTGACTGGCGAGTAACTTATCTTTCCAGGTATTTTCATCATTATTGAAAGTGCTCGCTTATCATCACCTGACCTCTCTTCTCCGGTCCTATAGTAACCACCGGCATTCAGGAAAGGTTTTCTCGCAATAGCCAGGTTTCTGCCGCTGCAGCTGAAGGGGATCTTCAATCCGATAGGAGCGGCATAAGAACCGGCATTAGCTAACTGGATAAACCTCCTCAGGTATAAGCTTATCCTGCGAAAAAAACCGGCACCTTGAATCAATTTTGAATAGTCTTCAGGAGCATAGCCCACGAGCATGATTGTTTCATCATTCCAGTATGCAGAAGTATCCTTTAACCAGTTCGAACTCACCAGACAATCGGCATCGGTAAGCAGGAATATCTCATTCCGCGCCTTCTCCAGTGCCTTCTGTAATCCGTATTTTTTCCCGGGAAGAATCTTCTCCCCTTCTTTGATTTGTATAACTGAAACTTCAGGCTTTTCTACAGCAAAGCTCTTGAAGAGCTCGGCTGTCCTATCAGTTGAACAGTCATCAACAAGAAAAATCTCATACATATCATTCGGATAATCTATCTTGCCGAGTGACTCCAGGGTTTGAGGCAATACCCTCTCCTCATTACGGGCTATTATGGCTATCGAAAAAGTCCTCAGCTTCTTCTCTCTTCCTCTTCTATTGAAAAGGATACCAATACCACCTAATAGTAGTGCTAGAGAGAAGCAGATAATGACGAAACTCACACGATACCTTTCGCCTTAGTATCTAGCCTGATAACCGAAAACGAGTGACTTACGCCAGCTCTCATTAGCGTATCGGGTAAATTCCAGACCGGCTCTCAGTCTATGATGAGCTAATATTGACCAGGAGAACATACTCCTGCTCAACCACCTGTCTGAAATATCGCCTTCCAACCATTTTGCGGTATTGGAGGGACGATCATTATAGTTAATTGAGAAGGAATTACCTACACTACCCTGTCGAGTAAAGGTAAGAAACTGGTTCAATGTTAGAGAGGGAATGATAGGTATGACTACCTCACCTGCCGCCTGAATCAGGTTACTCCCTTCCGGAAAACCCAATCCGATACCGTCATGAGAGAAGGGTGTAGCCATTGTTTTATGTGTATACATCCAGGGCCTGACAGCTGTGAACTCCAGAGTGGTTCGGACAGCTTTATTCTGACGGTTTAGTAATCCTTCAGCAAAGAGGAGAGAAGTCCCACCCTGCAGAGCATATTTATTGCCCCACCAATCACTGAAGATCTCCTTTTTCCTCAACTCTCCAATGATCAAGTTCCCGTAGAGGGTAGCAAAATCTCTATACGTCCATCTTGCTCCTGCATAGATCTGTACGTTGTCTCTGTCTCTGAGATTATGTTCGGTTACCCGGTAGAATAGATGAGGTAAGAAATAGCTCGGATCTACTCCTCGATTGGCATATATAACCTGTTCCCCGAAATAGATATCGAGTTGTGGCAATACCCTATAATTAATTTGATGGAAGGCTAGATATTTATCCTGATAGTCGTAATCTTCGATCGGTTCAATTACATCCGGGATCAGAGTAGCATGCAGAAAGGAGAGTGTTAACTTACCGAAATTTATCTCACTGCTAAAATATCCATAATCATTGACAGCATCGTTAAGAATTGTACTCCCGCCGATGTTGTCCCCTATTAGATGAGTCCCCCTACCTATTGACACATTACCGAAATCAAAGAGATAACTTATCCGGCCATATATCTTATTCAGGTTGGTATAGGTCGTTTCAGGGTTCTCGTGAGTCTTGAAGAATCCTTTAATGAGAGGTGAGTTTGCTTCAGCATAATCAAGATCTCCCTGAAAACGTCCTGCCCACCATTCACCCCAGAAGGCTATCCGGTTGAAAATGTTTCCCTTCAGTTGAACTCCTCGATAGAGATGTATGTAATGTTCTTCGAGATCACTCTGATAATCTGCCCCGGCCATCAGGCTGACCTGTAACCTGCCTGATATGGTATCGTCAACAACCGAGTAATCCAGGAAGGATCTATTACTTTCACGAGCGGTCAGGAACTCATTGAGAGCGTTTCTGAAAGCCTCAAGATTCAGCAGTGCAAACTCAAAATGACCCTCAATGAACTCCTCTCTCTTTATCAATCTGTCTTCGTCAGGCTCATCCTGGAGAATGAAGAGACAAGTAGTATTACTGATATCGGGTTTTAAGAGGCTCAACTGGAAATAATCATTCTCTTCTTGCGGACCTATAGCGAGGAACAGAGCAGGACAGAAGGTTATAACAGTTAACAACAATAACAGCTTATAGTTAATCCTTCTCACTCTCTTCATACTATCATTACATACGTAACTCATTCTTCTCTCCTTTAAAGAGAATATCTAAAGCCCCTCTCTCTGCAGGTAGATATCAATTGCCGGATCTGGTCGTTCTGCCGGTAGCCATTCGGAATTGTAATCGTATAACCTGTTGGATGAGTTATAGATCCCTGCTTCTTGATGGATCGACATTGGCTTAAATCCCCTATTAACGAGTACGAGAAAGAGATTATCCGGAAGTGGGACTTCAGGTATATCGAAAACAATCCTGTCAGTGTAAGAAATGAAATCTCTTGTTTGATAGACTATCTCTCCCTCGTTATAGAGGAGCAACTCCAGATAATTAGAGCGATAAGCAGAATCACTCATCACGTTTATCTGGCTTATCATATAGTCATTATTACCTGAAGTATAAAGCGAATAATCGATCCCTATCCCGGCTTCCGGTTGCAGATACCAGGAGTATAGCGGATTATAATCATTCACATAACTCAATATTTCCCGATCATTATTGAGAAATACTATCTTATTAGTTACTTTTTGTTGATCGAGGTGAGGGTTGATGTCAGAGTATTGCAGAGAGAGTGTTCCCAATTTTGTCAGATTGGTTGGTATCCAGGGAAGGTTGAATTCACCGTCATCCCCATCCAGAGCTCTACGGTAAAGTAATTTGCCACCATCTGTCAGTGAGAGATAGATAGTATCAACTTCACCCCTATACTCTTCTCTGACTAGCAGGGGCTGGAAGTACTGAAAAACAGGGTTAACCATTATTATCGCTTCACCACTATTTAATCCCTCCTGAAGAAAGGATGGGTTATTTCTATTATTGATGGAAAATGACAATTCTGTCCGTTGTATCTGATCCCTCAGCAGTGTAAATTTATGACCATCGACCTCTATCTCGTATGGGAACTCTCTCGGTGGAAGATAGTGAAAGAAGTATCCCTCATTATTGGTTACTATGTTTTTTTTATAAGGACTGACTCTTTGATCTATGACTATCTCAGCTTCAGATAGAGGATAATCGTCTTCTCCGTTGGCCTGACCGATGAGAAGATTTCTGTCGTATTCCTGCAGGAGATTGAGCATTGCTTCAGTCTGTTTTATCAGAATACTTTTGAGTATTTCGTTGGGTGGATTAACAACCCCCTCTCCATAAGGGGAATCTCCCCCTGTTTCGATCAGCATGGCAAGAGTTCCGTGCTGTGAATATATATAATCACGGGCATAACCACGTCTAGAAGTATTAAGATTATGAACAGAATAGAGCCCTTTGGCATAGGCACGGGGCAGATTGCTTGCTAAAATTTCTGCCAGGTAATGTATATCTTCATAATCGGGTGAGATAATATCTCCCCATTTCCAGGGAAAGAAGATTCTTTCCGAATAGGAACCTGAAGCCGAGCTATGATAGAAGAAGGCGAGCTGGAATTTTTCTCTGGCATAGAAATCGATCATAGCTATAGTTTCTGCTTGTGAAGCAGGGATATATCCCTTGAAGTAGGGGCTTTCCGGATCTTCCGCATCATCCTTCTCCCAGTTGAAAGGATAATTACGGTTGAGATCAACTCCATCCTTATCCAGCTCAAGTATACCGTTCATATTCGTATCGGTATTGTTCTTACGCTTGAGGCGATAGATACCCCGGTTTACTATCCGGAATCCTTCCGGATTTGCCGTAGGCACAAACCAGAGATTATAATTATCCAAAAGATAGGTTACAAAAGGATCTTTCTCGTATTCTCTGAGAAAATGGTCACTCATATAAAAGATTATCTCTACCCCGATAGGTTCTTCAGAATGATGCTGGCCATGAAAGAGCACAGAAGGTTTGCTCTCTGCCGGCCCTGTGACGGGATTTGATATAGAGAAAGCATAGATCGGCTCTCTGGTATTGCTACTTGCTCCGATTATCTCCCATCTAACCATACCGGGATTGGCCTCTACTCTCTCTTTGATAGACTGGAGTATATCTTCAGGCCTGTGATAAAGACTATCGAGAGGATATCTGTTCCAGACCTCAATTCCTCTGAGCGTTGTGCAGGGTATGAAAACAAGCAGTAGAAGTGATAATCTGATAAAACGAAGGCGCATTATTAGTTACCTTCAAACAAAGAGTTTGTAGAGGATGTAGAAAACAGGGGCTGCAATAATAAAACTGTCAAATCTATCGAGAACTCCCCCGTGACCGGGAATAATTTGAGAACTATCCTTAACTCCTGTATCACGCTTGATAAGAGATTCCAAAAGGTCACCTAACTGACCAAAAAAAGCGACCGACAGAGCAGTAAGAAGCATAACAGGCAGAGTCACCCATTCCGAAAGCAATAGATACAGGATATAGGCTCCGATAAAGGCAAAGATGATCCCGAAAATGAAACCCTCGACAGACTTTTGGGGACTGACCTTAAATACGCCACGATGCTTTCCGACCAGCATACCCAGGAAGTAAGCTGCTGTATCAGTTATCCAGATAAGGATAATGATCGCCATCAGTAAATATTCTCCATTATGCACATTGCGAAGCCGAAAAACATAGGAATAGAGGAATGGCTGATAGATGACAGCGAACAGAGAAAGTGCTATCCTGTTAACTGCCCCATCGATACGATTGAGAAAGATGTCATATCCGGCAACGATCAGCAAGATAAAGAGAAGTGAGAAGATAGTAGCCAGACTCCCGAGAAGGGGGGTCAGCCAGAGGAAGATAACACCAAGCGGCAAAACAACGATCGGGATGAGCCCATATTTCTCCTTAAAGAGTAACCTCAGTTCATATAACCCGAAAAAGGTAAAGATGGATAGTAGGGCGAGAAGGGGATAACCACCATTGAAGAAAACCACCAGGATCAGTGGGATAAATATAGCTGCAACGATAACTCTTTTCAGAACAATCATATTTAACTAGCTCCAAATCTCCGTTTTCTCTTCTGATAATCTAATATTGCCTTCAGAAACTCTACCCGGGTGAAATCAGGCCAGAGGGTTTCTGTAAACCATAGTTCAGCGTATGCAGATTGCCAGATGAGGAAGTTCGACAATCTTAACTCACCACTTGTTCTGATAAGAAGATCAGGATCCGGCATATCACCTGTATAGAGGTACTTTCTAATCAGATCCTGTTCTATATCTTCCGATTTGATTACCCCTTTCTGAACATCGTTGAGCAGTTTTTCTATCATCTCGACAATCTCCTGACGCCCACCGTAATTCATAGCAACATTGAGATTCAGTCCCGTATTGTTCCAGCTCTTTGCACAGGTCTTGCTGATCTTTTCATAATACCTGGGCTCGAGCCCCTTTTTACTTCCTATGAACCTTACCAGAATATTGTTACTGGATAACTCGTCGATCTCCTTGATCAGTGTATCCATTATCAGTCTTAAAAGACCGTGAACTTCAGTCTTTGGCCGTCGCCAGTTTTCGGTTGAAAAAGCGTAGATAGTCAGAAAGTTCAATCCGAGTTCAACACTGGCCTCAACTATTTCCCTGACCGCATTGGCACCACGCTTATGTCCATTAAGGCGGGTAGTATTGTTACGTTTGGCCCAGCGTCCGTTTCCGTCCATTATAACCCCAATATGTTGAGGTAATCTGAGTTTTTCGATCTTCGTCAGTAAATCCTTATATGTATCCATAATCAACCTCTTACAGGGTTTTACTTTTCACTCTTAACCCTATCCAGAGCTTTACTTTTTAAATATGCATAGATAAATTCGTCAACTTCTCCTTCCATTACGGCATTCAGATTCCCTGTTTCATGATCTGTCCGATGATCTTTTACCATCTGATAAGGATGAAAGACATAGGAGCGAATCTGATTGCCCCAGCCTATTTCTGTTTTCTGATTCTCTACAGCTTGCTTCTCCTTATCTTTGATCTCCTTATAGTGCTTGTAAAGGCGTGAACGGAGAAGCTTCATCGCTGTCTCCCGGTTCTTTATCTGCGACCTCTCTTTCTGACACTGAACAATAATCCCTGTAGGCAGATGAGTGATCCTGACTGCCGAATCGGTTGTATTGACATGCTGGCCACCCGCTCCACTGGCCCGGTAGGTATCAATCTTCAGATCGGAGGGGTTGATATCGATCTCAATCTCATCCTCTACTATAGGATAGACAAAAACCGAAGCAAACGATGTCTGGCGTTTCCCCTGAGCATTGAAGGGAGAAATCCTGACCAGCCTGTGCACACCCATTTCACATTTCAGGAAACCGTAAGCATAGGAACCGTTGATCTCCATTGTCACACTCTTGATCCCGGCCTCTTCTCCCGGTTGCAGATCGTCAACTGAGACCTTGAACCCTTTGGTATCAGCCCAGCGCCGATACATTCTCATCAGCATCTCTGCCCAATCCTGGGATTCTGTTCCTCCAGCACCTGGATGAATAGTCAAAATTGCATCGCTATTGTCATCTTCTTCATTGAGAATGAATTCTATCTCTGTCTGCTGAGCAATTTTACTGTATTCCCGGAACTTAGCCCTGGCTTCCTGAAAGAACGATTCTACATATTCCTCTTCCAGGAGCAGCTTATAAGTCTCGAGATCATTGATAATCTTTTCCAGATTCCTGTCTTTCTCGAGCTTTTCTCTCAATAAGTTTATCTCTTTACTTATCGCTTTAGCCCTGTTCTGATCTGACCAGAAACCTGGTTCGTTAGTATGTAATTCCAGAGTTGATATCTCATTACTTATCTTCTCCGTATCAAAGATACCTCCGAATTTCTTGTAACTTATCAGTCAGATAATCGATCTCCCTTAACAATTCCTGTAAATCCATAGCGTTCTCCATCCTTTATTTTTTTTCAACATCTAACACACGTTTCTCATAGTTAATAATTATCTCCGGGACTTCTTCTTACTTCCGGGTCCCCGGTTATTAAACCTCTTCTGTCCGCTTCCTTTCTCAACAGTATTCATTTCCAGGGAATCAAAAAGTCCTTTGCCTCTTCATTGAAGTAACGGTCTGTCATTGTGGCGATAAAATCCCTGACTTTTTCAGGTATCGAGAATCTTTCCAGATATTCTTCAGACTTATGATTCAAGAAATGTTTGAACACTTTCGAATTACTGTTATTCTGCTCTATATCGTCAACATATTTATCAAAGAGGAGACTCATAGATCTATTGATGATATCGTTATAAGCTTTAACATTTTCATTGTGGTAGATCCGTTCGTAATTAAACTTCTTGAGTTTCGCCAGGTAGTGGGAGGTCTCCTCATCGAATGAGATATATTGCTTACCATAACTGTTCTGAATAACGCTCTTTATCAGGGTATCAACTATATCGCTGTTCCGGTTACCAAGATATTCCGAACAGTCTTTCGGCAGTTCGTCACGCTTTAGAATATTAAATCTTATAGCATCTTCTATATCCTGTCCGATATAAGCTATCGTATCGGTGATTCTCACCACGCAACCCTCCAGGGTAGCAGGCATCCAATTCTCTATTTCTCCACCCTCTTTGGTTACTTTGATATAGTTGTGCAGATCTTCCTCTTTCTTCTCTGATTTGGGATAGAGCCGGGTATTGTGTACTTCACCATCGTGAGACAGAATACCGTCTCTGACCTGAAAGGTCAGATTCAGTCCGTTACCATGCCGGGCAATATAATCAACAATATGGAGGCTCTCGATATTATGATGAAATTCTCCGATCCCGTATTTCAGGCAGCGAGTATTGAGCGCTTTCTCTCCATCATGACCAAATGGTGGATGTCCGAGATCGTGCCCGAGAGCGATAGCCTCTATCAATTCCTGATTTAATCTTAACATCTTCCCGATCGTTCGTGAAATCTGCGAGACATAAGTCGTATGAAGCGAACGGTTAGTCATCTCTTCATCGAACATATTCGAGAAGGAAAAGACCTGTGTTTTCCCCTGATAACGGCGATAAGAACCACTATATAGTATTCGATCCCTGTCAAGTGCATAGCTCGACCTGAGACGTGTGCGGGATTCTCCTTTCAGCCTGTAAGCTTCACTATCTTTACAGGCATAAGGTGATAGATAATCTTCTGACAGATGTTGAGATTCTTCATAAATCTTCTTTAATTCTTCTCTCTTTATCATCTTCCTTACCTCGTTCTCTCTCTTTAACTGGTTGTACTCTTTTTCTCCCGATAATTGCAGGGGATGAAAACCTCTATTTCTTAATATATCTCATATAGAAAGGTGGAAAACCTTTCTCTTTTAACTTTTTTTCGAAATGGGTTTCGATATGACCTCTGAAAGGTTCTCGGCTAAAACCATCCGGAAAAACCGAAAGAAAATCAGTTTCTCGTGCAAAATGCTCCACAATCCATTCTTTGTAATCCTGATGGTCGGTTGTGATCATTACATCACCTCCAGAACATAAAACTCTTCCAAGCGCTTCTATCAGTTGTTCTTGAATAAGGCGATGTTTATGATGCTTCCTCTTCGGCCAGGGATCGGGATGAAAGATATAAACCCGTTCAATAGAGTTCTCTGGAAAGAGCTGTAACAATCTATCGTTGACCATAACCCTGATCAATCTGACGTTGCTATGCCTCTCCAGGTCGAGTTTCCTGAGTATTGTCTTTATCCTCTTCCCCTTGATCTCCAGACCGAGGAAGTTCAAATCAGGCTCAAGTTGAGCGATCTCGATAAGGAACTCACCTCTACCCGAACCGATCTCCATATGAACCGGGCGATTATTCCCGAAAATCCGGGAAAACTCCACCTCTTCATCGTTTATAGTTTGCAGAAAGAATCTCTCTTTCTCTTCAATCGTCATCAACACTCCCTATTGCTTTCTGATTGCAGACTTCCGCTTGACGAGAGTCAATAAGTATTACAATAGAACAGATGAGTATTTAGATGTCAATCAGATTTGCTTTCACCACCTCTCCATCAGGAATTACAGGACAGTAAACCAAGCAAAAGCTGCTTAATCCCTTCATTTTTTATTGCTGTATGAGTAACATCATAAAAAACCAATAAAAAAAAGGGGCTGGTATCCAGCCCCCGATTGTAACGATAATCCTTTAAAGTTATCTAAGTCTGTATGATATTCCCATTATGAAGGTAGTAACCAGATCATCGTCTATTCCTGTACCGTCGTCATATAAACTAAAGCGAAGGGTCGTATTGAGATTCAACTGATTGGTCAGATAATAATAGAAACTCGACTCAAACATATGATTTTGTATGGTGTCACCTTCGGCGGGGAAAACGAACTCATTAACGAGGCTATTTACCCAGTCCGTCTGAAGTGAAAGTTGATAGCTGACTGACAACCTATTAATAACCCTGTGAGAAAGATCATCTTCTAAAACCGTCGAATAATCGAGCCTTTCGATCAATTGCAGCTTATAGGAGAAGGGGTGTGCCAGTTCGAATGAAACATCGAGAGTTGGATCACTATCACTGCCGTCATAATTTGAGAGAATGTATCCGATACCACCCCTGATCATCCATCCGTGTTTTCTTGTACTGAATCTCATATCGAGTACATCCTGTATTCTGACAATACCCATAGCACCAAGATACTCTTCGACTAAAACCCCGTCTCTTAAAAAGACCTCTTCCATAGCCTCGAGCCAGTATCTCTTGTATTCCATACCCCCATACTGAGCTTTGTATTCTGATTCCTTATCAATGATCTGGGCCAGTTCAATATAAGCTGTATCGGAAAGCCTTCGGTTGATTACATTATACTTCAATAATTCATCTACTATACCAATAGCTCGAGCCAGAACAGTGGCATCAATAATCCGGCCGTATCCCGCGCCAACACCTATCTTGGCATAAGGATCATCAGCTTCATCGGCTGCCAAACGCTCACGATAACCGAATTCTGCTGCTCCATAAGCAAAAGCATCCGTATCGCCAAGATATCTGTCGGCATTAGTGTTCATGAAAATATGATAACCCTGCATTGAATCGTCTGTTTCCATGGGACCCTGTTTTAAATCAATCGCTCCATCCAATGCCAATCGCCAGGTAAATGGAAGTGAATTGTAGTTTACATTATAGTTACCACCAAAGCTACCATCATAGCTGGATTGATCCTGATTCCCATCTCTGAAAGTGAAATCTCCACGTAAATAAGCTTCCTGAAAAAATGACTCTGGGAACTTGTAATCTCGTATATCGATAGACAATAAAGCCACAGGGATGACTATTACGAGTAAAAAAGCTACTAACCTCATATTGATACCTCCGAAATATTTATACCTGTAATTGGAAATTTTTGCGTTTATATGTCAAGTTAAATCGTCACTTAGCATGCTGCATAAATCTATTGAGTGTTTATTTGATTATTCATTGTTCCTCTATTCTTCAATGTGGTAGTAAGAAGTTTATGAGGATGATACAATGATTCATTAGTAAGGAACCCTGTAAATCCCTGTTTATTAATGATCTTCTAAGTATTCCTCTTTAGAGTAATTGGGTGCTCAACTGATTTATGGGATGGTTCTCGATTATTGTCTTCGCTGTTTATTTATCTTCCTCTTCTTTGCTTCTCGGATGTGCCTGCCTGTAAACCTTCAGAAGATCGGTATGTGAAACGTGTGTATACTTTTCTGTAGTAGCGAGGTTACTATGCCCGAGCATCTCCTGAATCGCCCGCAGATCTGCCCCTCTGGAGAGGAGATGTGTGGCAAAGGAATGCCGTATTGTATGTGGAGAATACCCTTTTGTCCGGGCAACAAGCCTGATATAACGGTCAAGAATAGCTCTGATCTCGTCTGCCTGGAGAGGTTTACCACTTTTGGAGAGAAAAAGTGAATCGTCACTATGTTTTGTCAGAAATTTATATCTGATTTTATCATAAGCTTTCAGGCTCTCAATGGCTACCTTACCGACAGGAATAATACGCTCTTTATTGCCTTTACCGAGCACCTTAACCACCCCTTTTTTCAGGTCAAGGTTGCCGATCCGGCATCCGGCTACCTCTGAGATACGCAGCCCACTCGAATACATCAATTCCATCATTGCCCTGTTCCTGATCCCGAATTTACTCTGGAGATCCGGTATCTGCAGGAGTGTATTCATCTCTTTTTCAGTAAAATAGGTAGGGACAAAGAATTCTGTTTTAGGCATCGCCATCCCGCTGATAGGGTTGATGGCAATATACTTCTGCCTGACAGCAAAGAGGAAGAAGTTATTTATTGCTGTCATTTTGCGTGACAGGGTTTTGTTACAACGGTTCTCCTGGCTTAATTCACGAAGGAAGTCCCGAACCATAAGCTTTGTAACACCCTGTAATTCCACATCCCCTGCAGGAAAAAATCTCGCTATATAATCAAAGAATTGATTCAGATCACTGATATAAGCCCTCACCGTATGCTCAGATGCTCCGGTAGCCTTCAATCTCTTCTCATACTCTGTGACCTTATCTTTCACCTCGAATCCTCCCCACTTTTCTACATATAATTTCCTGATTAAGATATCTTGCCCGTCAAGATTTATTGATATAATAAAAAAACTACGTCATTATCACATTCGATTAAAGAGTGTTTAACACCCGATAATTAATGGGGAGTCTACGAGTCGGATAGTGCCGACTCGTAGACTCCCCTCTGGTTGATAGATGATATCACTCTCTGATAGAGTTGTTGTTTTCCGATCTCCCTATTTCTGGAGTGCCAGACATCGGCAGAATATCGTGGTCTGTCGAAGCTATCACCCGATAAAATCGCATTTCTGACGTTGCCTCTTCTGCATATCCCGGTTCGCTGACAATGGCTATTTCTACCCAATCAGATTCTTCCGGATAGGGATTATCAGTTCGATAGATCCTGTAGGAATTAGCACCGTTTATGTCATCCCAGTTAAGATGGATCTGTCCAGCGATAACTTCGGATGTTACTGATGGTGGATCAAGGGCAACTAATTGCTCTCCAGTTATATAGATATTATCGATATTCCAGTTGTTGATGTTATAGCTATTTGCACCATAGGCGCGGAATCTGATCGGGAAGACTCTTTGCGCGACATACTCACTTATGTCAAAGGATACTGTTGTCCAGCCTATACTTCCGGTATTATTCCAGGATTGGAGAGACTGCCATTCTATTCCATCGTGAACTTCAAAAGAGAGCCATTCTTGACCGGTTGCAGAATAATTACTGAGATAGATGTCGAACTGAGCTGTTACCTCCGAGTAAGTTGTAGCATTTATACCCCAACTTGTCAGGCTCCTTTCATAATTTGTAACAGTGGGGGACCAGTAGAAACGGGCTGAGGGAGCAGGATTACCAACATTAGTATGTACTGACCAGTTATTATCGGCTGACCAGTTGTTCGATGCAAAGCTGCTGGAACTCCAGTTCTCACTGAAGGGGAGGCTAATTGGCCCGTCAGCATCGATCGTGACCTCAACCGTGTTCGACCAGGTGGAAGTTGTGAAGAAAACGGCTTCTACTTGATAGGTATATGTCCCGTTGGGTACCTGATAGTCCGTGAATTCAGTAGCAGATATCAATTCAGCAATAATATCATCGTTACGGTGGACATTGTAACCCTGCAATCCTCTTGTTGAGTTCAAATCTTCTCCTCCATAGCTGGAGAAGGGGGTATCATCAAAGCCTGGTCCGTCTTCTCTGTTCCATGATATCGACCAGTCTAGTTCCACGTTATTGAAATTAAAAACAGTATGAGCTAATCCGACTGGCTGACCAATTACTTCCGGGATGCTCGTAGCTGAGATAGTTATATCTATAATATCATCATCGGTATCGTTTACCAGTCTCAATATGACATTTTTCTCGCCGGGGACCAGGGGTACGAAGGTTACCGTCAGGGAAACAGTCTCTTCGTCACTGATAAGGAAAGGAACCGGAGGAGAAATCAATTCGAACTCATCATCATTATCACCGAGTAAACTGATATCAGAGATTTCGATATCACCCACTTCGACAAGATTACTCAACTCGAAATCAACCACAACCGGATTGAGTATTTCTACCTCTCCGAAATTTATCTGCTGCGGATCAACAACCAGTTCGGGAATAACAACAGTGAATGTTACCGGGATAGTTATGGTTTCCAAATTGGATGTATTATGATAGATTAAAACCTCTGCTTCATAAACACCGGTCTCCATACTCGTAGCATCGAATATTATACCTGCGTTAGTATTCTCCATCGACTGGACCTGTCCGAACAATTGATTGAAAGAAATCCAGTTTTCAGCTGTCCAGAAATTGAAATTCAGAGTGGATGACCCGAAGTTATTAATTGTCATATTGCTTATGGTTGTCTCACCCTGAACCCCCTTGATATCAAGAACTTGAGGATTACAGGTTATGTAGGAACCTTCTACAACAATAATGGGGAAAGATGAATGATAACGAATACGATTCTGTTTGGTGATAACCAGATCAACAATATCAGGTGGATACTGAGGTTCTATCTCAATCTCCTGATACTCTCCTGTGGCTAATGCCGTTCCAATGATTTCTCCATTGACCGAAAGAGAGATCAGAGAATTCTCTTCTGCTGTAATAAAGAAGCTCTCAGTACCTGTAATAAGTACAGGATTATAACTGGCAGTTATTGGTTCAGGTAGATCCGTGCAGACATTGGTAAAGGGATCGCCGTGATGATGAAAGAGTCGATGTGTGATTATCTTGCTATCATTATTGTAAGGCCAGGATGACCCTTGCAGAAACCATTTACCGGCGGCCATAGCGAAGGCGGGCATGACATAACGTGTCCCAAATTCTGTTTCATAGGCCGGTGTATCGGGTAAGAAGCTGGGCCACATATTATTGAACATACCCCAGACAAGTGTATCGTTGACGAAAGAGTAGGAGACCTCCGTGGGAGCTACTACACCGAGAGCTCCATACGTATGTCTGTGAAAGGCCTCTACCAGGCAATCACCTGTTATGTTGAATTTACCGGTCAGGCAATTTATAGAGAATACGAAGGTGAGATCCTCATTAACGAGAGAATAGGCATTGTTATTATTATAATCCGGCTCACCCCAGCCAGTTTCGAAACCGTGATCACGATGAAGAAGCATGAAGGCACCACTATTTATCGAATTGTTTATCGTCGTAGCATTTGCGCTCCAGCCGTATTGATTGAGATAATCGGGAGTTGCCTCCAGATAACCCATCCCATTGGGCCCGAAGACATTTAATACCGTTCCTGTGTTAGTGGCAGTTGACCAGGTACCGGATGGAGTCCCCTGATAAATAGCATTATGCCGCGCTGGTTGTTTACCTAACCCGTGTTCCCAGAAACCACTAACCGTTTCAGCACAGAGCTGAAACCACCTTTCTGTTTGCCACCCCATTGCTGTAACAGGATTGAGATAGAAATTCGGATTTGAAGGTGGATTGGTCTCATAATCAATGAATTTATTTATCATTAGTTCCAGTTCTGCGGCATTTCGGGCTGTGATCCTCGCCGTTATTATATCGGGCAGTTCGTTACCGGTCATATCGGCATAATAGTTATCGGTTATATAGCTGGATGTGTAAGGATAGGGATGATCGGTCCGTAATTGGCTGGTTATTGTATTACCGGAAGTTCCGTAATCAGCCAGAAAGAGGACAGCTACTGGAGGTATATCATCGTTGATATAGTTATTCTGGATGTAATTCTTGATCTGAGTATGATTGTTACTCCCGATCTCTGAGATTGTAACCAGGTCACTCTTTATCCCCTGCATGCTCCTGAATTCCCTTATCGTATCACCCCAGGCGATAAAAGCGGGATCATCCGGAACAACGATCAGATACTCGTAACCGTCAAGTTCATGGAAGTCACGGGATGAATAATCCATTGTGGGGATCATACGGGGATTAATCACCAGATCATACAATATAGGGTCAAACCATTTACTGCGAAGACGGTCCTCACCAAAGTGGCCATTACCCCCGATAAAATCGACTTCCAGTTTCAGATCACGATAGATCCGTAATTCCTGACTGACAGGATTATACTGAAATGGGGTAATACTGATGATTACTACATCCAGACCCCTGATCCTGGTCGGTTCAGAAATTATTATTGGATTGGCAGGATAGTATTCGTCTCGTGAGTATATGGCCATATCCGGAATTGCCTCCAGAGGGTCATCATCAGCCCCTGCAGGAATCCTGGTAGCTGGAGATATATTAAGATTCTGCAGCTCTTCAGTTCGGCTCGAGATAACCTTAAGCTCTACCTCTGCACCCTGAGGGATTGCTATATAATGACTGACTGTCGGTAGATTGGGAGCACCCTCTTCGTTGGGGAGGAAAACACCCGGTAAGAGCAGATTATGGATCTTATCCCCATCAGATTCCTCTACTAACAACTGCAATTCTTGTATTGAATAATTCAGTTTAACTTCCCGAGATGAATAACTCTCTAAAGATAATCCGTGACTACCCCAGGCATCATTGAATTCCACCTTCTCAACTGCTATAATTGAACTCGCTGTGAAGAAAAAAATCAAGAGAAAAAGCAGAGTTCCTGCTCTGTTTACTAGCATAACAATCTCCTTTGGATTTAGATCCTCCGTTTTAAGTCCGTTAGATCTATTATTTTTTATATTGATATCTATCAGATAGACTACTCATACTTTTTCTTAATGCCAGAGATAAAAAAAACTATTTTCTCACCTTCAGACACCATCATCCAGTAACATAAAAATTTTGTCCATTAACGTAGAAGCTCTAATTAACTGTCAAGAAATGAATTGGATGTAGTGGAGATTCAAGGTAAGAAAAAGACCGTTCCTGCAGTTGCAGGAACGGTCTAATATGGCTCCGGAAGAGGGATTCGAACCCCCGACCTAGTGGTTAACAGCCACCCGCTCTACCGCTGAGCTATTCCGGATAATTTTCCTTGGTCGAGTTTTAGAAAAAAAACGACCCGATATTAGTCAAGGAGTATTTTAATCTCCCCCCTGTTTACTTAAGTTTTTTCTATTATGCAGAGGACCTCATCTTTGCCTGCATTATCGCCGGCCTGTTTGGTGATCAGTTTGATAACTCCATCACTCGGTGCGGTAAGATTATTGTACATCTTCATAGCTTCCAGTACGACTATCGTATCACCTGCATTGACAGTATCACCCTCTTTGACCTTATACTCAACGACCATACCCGGGATGGGAGCAACGATTTCATCCTCTCCCTGACCGGCATGGACGGTCTCCTCAGGATTCGAGGCTGCTTTTTCTGTCGCTGGCGCTGGCCTGTTCACAACTGCAGGTTTGGGAGCTGATTTTGCTGCTGCAGGCCCGGGGTTGGAAGTGACTGCTACAGGTTTATACTGATGTCCGTCCGTTTCAACTTCGACCTTGAAGTATTCGTCATCGACAAAGACGTTGAAACTGCGAAGATTTTCAGGTTTGGGTGGAGTTTCTTTTTGAGGCTTTTCTACTAATTCACCTGCGAGAGCTTTTTTTATCAATTCCTGTTCTCTTTTACACTCTTCTTCCGTACGTGGTTTCATATCTGCAGGAACCTCTTCCAGTCCGTATTTCCATTTGAGGAAACGCTTGCCTGTTACTGGATAGAGGGCACAGATGAGGATATCGTCCAGATCTTTAGCCAGCTCTTTAACATCTTCTTCAATTGCTGGTAACTCAGGTTCCAGGATGTTGCCGGGACGTTCTTGTATCGGTTTCTCACCTCTGGGATAACCTTTCAGGGCCTTCTTCTGTACTTCCGGATCAATCGGAGCCGGGGTCTGCCCATATAGTCCGTAGCAAAGGTCTTTTACCTGTTCGGTAATCTTGCTGTATTCGCCCGGATAACTGTCGAAAAGAACATTGTTGACTGCCTGAATGCCAACTATCTGGCTTGTAGGGGTTACGAGGGGAACCTGTCCCAGGTCTTTTCTTACTTGCGGTAAAACCCTGAAAACTTCATCGAGTTTATCAAGGGCATCCATCTGACGTAATTGATTAACCAGGTTAGAGAGCATACCACCAGGTGTCTGATGGAGTATTACATTGGTATCAATAATCGATAACTTCGTGTTATCGAGATATGTACGGTATTTAGGACAGACCTTTTCCAACCGTCGGTCAATCTCAGCCAGAAGTTCTATGTCGAATCCCGTATCTCTATTTGTTCCGTATAGAGATACAACTATCGGTTCTATAGCTGGATGGGATGTTCTATAAGCGTATGGTGCCATACAGGTATCGACAAGATCAGCTCCTGCTTCTATCGCCTTAAAAACTGCCAGATCACCCATACCAGAGGTAAAGTGGGTATGGAGATGAACCGGTATTTTGAGATTTGCTTTGAGGGCTTTGATCAGGTTGTAGGCATCATATGGCGATACAAGCCCCGCCATATCTTTGATACATACTGTCTCGGCTCCCATCTCTTCAAGCTCTTTTGCTTTCTGAAGATAATAGTCGATATTGTAGATCTTTCCACCCATTCTGTATTCAGTCAGTGAATAACATATAGTTCCCTGAAAGTGTTTACCGTTTTTCTTGATTATTTTTACCGCAGTTTCAAAGTTGCGGAAATCGTTCAGTGCATCGAAGACACGAAAGATATCAATACCATTATCACAGGCGCGCTGAACAAAAGCCTCTACCACATCATCAGCATAATTACGGTAACCGACAAGGTTCTGGCCACGTAACAGCATTGAGAATGGTGTCTTTTTGATATGCTTTTTCAGTGTTCTGATCCTCTCCCAGGGATCTTCGTTAAGATAGCGATGCATTGTATCAAAGGTAGCTCCACCCCACATCTCCATAGAATAGAAACCCACCTCATCCATCAATTCTGCCACACCGAGCATATCTTCTGTCCGGCCTCTTGTAGCAAAAATTGACTGATGTCCATCGCGGAAAGTTAAATCCTGTATCTTTATCGGGTTTTCAGCCTCTGGCCTATCCTTCTCATATTTCATCTCTGTCATTACAACAGCATTGTGATTATCGAATTCCTCAATACTGAATTTTTCAGTATCCTGACTCATAAATCCTCCTTACTATTTATCTTACTTTATCGTTTAACTACTCTTCTCTGATAACGGTCGCGATTCAACATTGTTAACTGCCTGCTGTAAAGTGACCAGTTACTCGGACGATTTACATACCTGTCGTCCTGCGAGCTGGCTCTTCTCTCCTCTTCCTCCTGCAGATGATAGAGTACTCCGGAAATGGCAGCCTGGATCTTCTTTCTTCTCTCTTCCTGCATAACAACTCCTATACCGGCAGGTTACCGTGTTTCTTGGGTGGAAGTGCTTCACTCTTAGTCTTCATAATCTCCAGTGCATCGATCAACCTGGTTCTTGTTTCAGAGGGTCTGATGACTGCATCGACATAACCTCTTTCTGCTGCGATGTAGGGATTATTGAAAGCTTCTTCATACTCCTTGATCTTCTCCTGTCGCTTCTTAACAGGATCCTCAGCTGCTTTGATCTCCTTACGATAACTGGAGATTATATTGGCTGCACCCTGTGCTCCCATAACGGCAATCTCAGCAGTAGGCCAGGCAAATACCATATCGGCACCGAGGTGCTGTGAACTCATTGCAATGTAAGAACCTCCGTAGTTTTTTCGGGTCACTACGGTCAGTTTGGGTACGGTGGCTTCAGAATAGCACCAGAGTAATTTTGCTCCATGCCTGATGATCCCTCCCCATTCCTGATGTGTTCCTGGAAGATAACCCGGGACATCGACAAAGGTCAGAAGTGGAATATTGAAGGCGTCGCAGACTCTGACGAACCGAGATGCTTTGTCAGAAGCATCAATATCGAGACAGCCGGCCAGCACCAGCGGCTGGTTTGCTACTATGCCGACCACTTTACCATTAAGCCTGGCAAAGCCGATCAGGATATTAGTAGCATAAAATTGATGTGGTTCGAAAAACTGACCATCATCAACTATAGAGTGAATCACGTCTTTCATGTCATATCCTGCTTTCGGGTCATCCGGAATAATGGTGTCCAGATCCGGACATAGCCTGTGTGGATCATCTTGTGAGTCACTTACTGGCGGGTCTTCCATATTGTTATTCGGCAGATAGGACAGGAGGATTTTTACCTGTTCAATAGCATCCCTGTCGTCTTCACAGGCAAAGTGTGCATTACCACTTTTCGCGTTGTGAGCCATTGCCCCACCAAGATCTTCGAAATTGGTCTCTTCACCGGTAACAGTCTTGATAACTTCTGGCCCGGTAATAAACATATAGCTAGAATGCTTTACCATAAAGACAAAATCTGTCATAGCCGGGGAATAAACAGCACCACCAGCACAGGGACCCATTATCATAGAGATCTGTGGAATTACGCCAGACGCTCGGGAATTACGGAAAAATATATTACCATAGCCATAAAGGGCATCGACACCCTCTTCTACTCGTGCTCCACCTGAATCGTTCATCCCAACGACCGGGACCCCGGCTTTTAGAGCAAGATCCATGATCTTAACTATCTTCTGGGCATGCTTCTCACCTAAGGAGCCACCACGTGAGGTGAAATCCTGGGCATAGGCAAAAACGGGCCTGTCATTAACTAATCCGTGCCCTGTTATAACACCGTCAGCAGGAATATCGATTTTTGGCATACCAAAATTATTGCAGCGGTGTTTGACGAACATATCAATTTCTCTGAATGTACCGGGATCAAAAAAGAGATCAATCCTTTCACGGGCAGTTAGCTTATTCTTATTGTGCTGTGCCTCTATTCTATCAGCACCCCCCATTTCCAGTACCTTTTGTTCTCGTTTCAGTAGTTGTTCCATCTTTTCCTTGTTTGTACTCATACAAAGCTCCTCTACTGCATTTTATCAATTCGTTCTATCTTTTTTGTTCTGCGGTTTTAAGCAAGTTTTTTCAGAAGAGTATCTCTCTGTTTGTCATTCATCATTGTAATCTGAATAACAAATCGCTGCAGACACGAAAGTTGAACATCCTGTCATAAAGGAAACATCCCCGTAAACCCGTCCTCCTCCAAAAACAAAAATGCCCGTCTAATTTGACGGGCATTTCTTGATCAGAGTTTTATCCTTAGTCAATTTGGCTTTGAAGTTTCTTTAAAAGGGGTACATATTTCTTGATCAGATCATGTACTGCTTCTTTACCCAGTTCTTCAAGCTTCATTCTCTTGATAGCTGCAATGGTTTTGAACATTGCAACAGTATCTTCATCAAGCCTGAATGTCAAACGAACAGCTTTGGATTCATCAAACTCAGTATTAACTTTTCTTGGTCTACCTCTTGGCATAACTCACCTCTCGTTTTTTTATTCTCGGACTCTAAAAAAAAATCGGAGATAATAGTCAATAATTTTTTTTGCAAAGAGTTGCTAAATGCCGTTGCTTTCAAATAAAATAGTTGTAATATTGCTCCTGCTCCAGCTAAATTACGACAATATAGCAGGTTATATTGCTCATTAATGTACTATTTCAGTTCAAAACACCTCTAGAATAGCATTCGGAGCGAAAAATATCTTTACAATATAAAGTCTAAATCACAGTGAAATTATTCGAGGATTATCCGTTTTATTGAGAGGGGCAAGAATCCCGAAATCGATAGTGCAATTGGAGAAAGAATGCTTATGAGTAGTGCTGGTAAGAATATGATGCTAACTCTTCTTCTATCATTAATCTGCTTACCATTACCGATCTCGGCACTGATTCATACAGATGAGCAGGGTGGCAAGGAGCGTGACATCTTCACAAAAAAGATGGAGATATTCATGAACGACAACTGGGAGTTACATTATGGTCAGTTCATCCGGAGCAGTAGTTTCTATTATACCGGAATGGTCTATCCTGATACAGTATCAAAGATATCGGCAAACAGTTCGAAAACCGGGACGAATGAGACACCAAAATGGGGTTCTCTGGCAAGGCCTTTGGGAAGAGTGCTCGATTTCCTCCCTTATGAAGATTACATCAGGATAGTCGATCAATACTATCTGAGTGACCTCACTCTCATGTCTTACAGGGATTGGCTAAAAATCGATGTTAACTTCAATGATCTGACACAGGGTAATTATTTTTTGAAATTCAACATTAATTTGATCCGTTCTATTAAACCAGTGAACAATAGAGTCAATCAGGCCATAATCCCCTGAAAAGTATATCGAGGGTTCAGTAATTATGAGCGAATTCAGGTTAGTATCGAACTACCAGCCCACGGGTGATCAACCTCAGGCTATAAACGAGTTGACTGAAGGCATCAGGGAGAAGAAGAAGTTTCAGGTCTTGCTTGGGGTAACGGGTTCAGGCAAAACATTTACCATAGCTAATATCATAGCTGCAGTGAACAAGCCGACACTGATCATCTCACATAACAAGACACTGGCTGCCCAGCTTTATGGAGAATTCAGGCAGCTCTTTCCTGACAATGCTGTGGAATATTTTATCAGTTACTATGACTATTATCAGCCGGAAGCATATGTGCCGATGAAAGACCTTTATATCGAAAAGGATACCGATATTAATGAACAGATAGACAGATTAAGGCTCAGAGCAACAATGTCATTAATGGAAAGACGTGACACTGTTATCGTGGCGAGTGTTTCCTGTATATATGGCCTGGGAATTCCACAAGACTATAAAAAGGGGTTGATCCATCTCCGCACAGGTGAAATTATTGAAAGGCAGGAGCTTCTGGAAAAGCTGATTGCTATCCATTACGGCAGGAATGATATCGGATTTGAACGTGGTTGTTTCAGGGTTCTGGGTGATGTAGTCGAAATCTATCCAGCTTATATGGAACACTCAGTTCGCATTGAATTTTTCGATAACCTTATCGAGAAGATCTCGAGAATAAATCCAATAGATAATAAAGTACTGGAAGTTGTGGACGAATACTCAGTATATCCCGCCAAGCATTTCATAACAACAGAGGCGAAACTTGAGAGAGCCATAGAATCTATAGAAAAAGAGCTCGAGGAGCAGGTCCGTTATTTCAACAGCCAGAACAAGCTCGTTGAAGCACAGAGAATAGAGCAGCGGACTCTGTATGATATCGATATGTTAAAAGAGTTGAAATACTGCTCCGGAATAGAGAATTACTCCCGACATCTCAGTGGAGTTCCAGCCGGTTCTCCACCATTCTGCCTGATGAACTACTTCCCTGACGACTATCTGATAATAATTGACGAATCTCATGCTACCTTGCCACAGATCAATGCCATGTATGGTGGCGATCTCTCAAGAAAGAGAAACCTTGTAGAATATGGCTTTCGTCTCCCTTCTGCCTATGATAACAGGCCTTTGACCTTTCAGGAATTCGAAGAGAGAATCAATCAGGCTATCTTTGTCTCTGCTACCCCTGGTGATTATGAACTCGAGAAAACGAAAGGGGTCTTTGTGGAGCAGGTTATCAGGCCAACAGGACTGCCCGATCCGGAGATAGAGATACGACCTCTAGCAACCCAGGTAGATGACCTTCTGGAAGAGATAAGGATCAGGACAGATGAGAAGGGGGAGTTAAGGGGGAAGATACTGGTAACTACATTAACGAAGAGGATGGCAGAAGACCTGACTGACTATCTGACAGAGGCAGGAGTCAGGGTAAGATATCTACACAGTGAAGTAGAAACACTCAAACGTGCAAAATTGATCAGAGAACTCCGGTTGGGTGAATACGATGTTCTGGTAGGTATTAATCTCCTCCGGGAAGGCCTGGACCTGCCGGAAGTATCTCTTGTGGCAATCTTCGATGCCGATAAAACCGGTTTTCTCAGATCTACCAGATCTCTGATTCAGACATCAGGGAGAGCAGCGAGAAATATCAGCGGAAAAGTGATTTTTTATGCCGACAATGTAACCCCTGCAATCAGAGAAGCCATAAGTGAAACTAACCGGAGAAGGGATAAACAGCTCGCGTATAATAGAGAACATAATATAACTCCAGTTTCTATTATGAAGAGTGTGGATGAGATAATGGAATCTACTTCTGTTGCCGAAGGATATAGGGAGTATGAGCCGAAGCAAAAGAAGTCTGATTTCGAAAAGTATCTAAAGCTGGAATCAAAGGAAGAGATTATCGAACTACTGAAAAAAGAGATGAAAATTGCGGCAGAGCAATTGAGATTTGAAGATGCAGCTGAAATCAGAGATCGATTAATGGAACTCGAATCACTTACCCCATAAACTCGTGATTTTGAGGTATCCCTGAATGAACTTTATTGTGAAAACTTCTGAGCAAAACCAAACCATTCCTGCAGTTTACTGATCGAATTTAATTATAGTATCCATCTCCTTCACTTGCAGTTCTCCTGCAATTATCGGGCATTTAGCCATCAACAGAAAACATATTCCTGAATAATTACTCAACCCTTCGAAATTACCCTGACCCTTGGATACTACCAGCTCGTGGCCTCTAATCCATTGCCTGACTTCTTCATCCCGCCGCTTCGGGCCCGTTTCCACGTCTCCATCACCCAGTTGTTGAAATACCAGATTGGGGAGTTTGTCGATACCAACCTCCCTCGCATCTGATAACATTGCATCATTGATTACCGGAACTCCTTTAACAACAAAAGTAATCTTACTGAATGAACTCTTTCGCAAAGCGATCAACTCCTCAATCAAGATTTTATCAAATACGATTTCTCCTGCATTATCGGCAAAATAGAGGAGACTTTTGGCCTTGAGCCCTTTCTCGTATAATCGGTCAAAATGGTTAATACCCGGCTTTTGCCTCAATACTTCTAACAGAGTCTTTTCCAGATCTATTTTTATCTGGGGTCCAAAATCTATTATATTACCGGCTATAGCTATCTTTACCGCAGTATATAATTTTTCTTCATCATTAGCGATCTCCTGAACTTTTTTCTTCAAATGAGGATAGAACTCCAGTGCTTCCCGGTTACTCTCCTTCTTGATCTCATAATATGGATCATCAATCCCTGTCTCCTGCCGGATAAGTCTATAGATATCCTGAGAAAGTTCGTCGGGTGAAATATCCCATTTTCTTTGAGATAGCAGATTCATAACCTTTCTTAAAATTTCTGACCTTCTCTTCTCATCCAAATCTCTGGTAGCAAATAACGCCTGTCGCTGAAAACAGGGGATACAGTCCAGATACAGCTTCATTATTCATCTCCTTTTTCATTTCTCATTTTCTCCCTCTGCAAGATTCCAGTTCAAATCTCATTCTCGAATATCCTGGTCCCTATCCTGACTATATTTGCCCCTTCCTCCAAGGCGATGCGATACGAATTTGTCATCCCCATGGAGAGATGCTTCATCTCCACATTCGGAATGTTTAGCTTCCTTATTTGTTCGAATATCCTCCTTGTCTCGATGAAAAATGGTCTTGACTCTTCAGGATTCCCGAATCTGGGGCCCATAGTCATTAAACCACTGACTTTTATATTATTCAGATACGCCATCTGACGTATCAGTTCCTCGGCTGTTTCCGATATTACTCCAGATTTCTGGGATTCTCGTCCGCTGTTTATCTCAACCAGCACTGGCATTACCTTCCCGATCTTCCTGCATCTCCGGTTTAACTCTTCAGCCAGTGGTAGTGAATCAATCGTTTCTATCATATCAAATATCTCCAGTACCCTTTGCCTCATCAGGTCGTGCTTCTGATTGCCAGGGATACCTATAAAATGCCATTTTACGCTATTCCCTAAAGCTGAATGAACATGCTTGGCTTCCTTGATGTAATTCTCTCCGATAATCCTTACACCGGCATCGATTGCTTTCTGAATCTCTTCAGCATTTCTTCCTTTAGCTGCTGCTACTAAGTCTACTCCCTCAGGCAATTCATCCAATATTCTTCTGACATTTTTCTCAATCATGTTAGCTCCTATATGCAATACTTATATATTATAAATCTCCTTTGATCTGTCCGTCGGGAAGCATATTGTCTGGATGATACTCCCCTTTCTCCTCCAGCTGAAAACGTTTACAGTTCTTATTACCAACCAGACAGTAATTCTCGATCCAGTAACGTTCCAGTTTTCCACTCTCTGTGTATCTTCTTATTGGACAAGAGTAATACCATCTACAGGGCTTGATTTTGCCCCGTTCTATCAATACGTTCCATCCCTGGAGTCTGTAGTTACAAAAATCAGTTTTCTCCTCTATAAATTCATCATCTTCACCCGCCCTTACTGGTAGCCATCGATAGAGTTCCTTGCGCCAAGCTTCCAGATAGATCGGCTCTCTTCCCATGTATTCTGCTGCTGAAAGAATCCTGTTATCAAATTCCTTCTTCAATGATTCCAGCCATCTTATACCCTCTTCCGACCTCAATAGATGATGATCGATTATCAACTCAGCAACACTGTCGGCCAATCTCCGGGCATTTTGCAGGGCACTTTGACGTAAACCCAGATGTGAAGGTTGAGTATAATGGTATAATGGTGGTCCTGAAACAAGGACTCTGTCGGGTTTCCAACTTAAAATCTTATCGATTGTCCCAGAATCAATGAGTTGAATATCCGATGCATGTACAAAAGTCTCTCCAGCTTCCGATATTCTGCTCATCATCACGAAGTTATCTGCTCTGTCTGGTGGGCCGTGTGTAACCGGAAAGGAAAATGCTCCAAATTCGATTTCTCTCCCTTCTGCATTAATCACTTCGCATCCTGTAGCTTCAGCGATATCGTTTCTCCTCCGCTGCTGAACAACAGAAGAACGTTCCAAACCCCTTGCCAGGATCCGGCAGTTTTTCAGGCTACTCTTAACCACATCCAGACTTAATTGATAAGGATTGGCATTAAGCAGAGGACAATGGTCACCATCGAAATGGCTGATGATAACATCGTCAACCATCTGTAACTCTCGTACTATTTGCTGTTTTATCTCCGAACCTATGGCTATCTGAAAGGGATGAGGTAGAAATCCATAACGTGACCAGCCCAATGCTATCCCTGGATCGATGAATATCTTTCTCTGCCGTAATTCAACAATACAGGCAAGCCCCCTGACACCCAGAGACTCTGCCCCTAAAATTCTGATTTTCATGCTATCTCAATCACCTGACCCGCTCCCCCTTCAATATACCTGTCCGGATAAAGGGACCTTATCTCATCCCTGTATTGCGTGCAGTGGGTTGCACAGATTAGCTGGAAAACATTTAAGCTCTCGGGCCTGTTTCCATGTAAACCCCCTATTATACCGTAAACTTCTCCGAATTGCGAACTTGCTTCAATGATAACCTCCATGGCGGGATGGGAACAACCTGCCACAATAACTATCCCTCTTTCCGTCTTTACACAGAGCGACTGCTCTATACCCTCAAGTTCACCTGTTGTATAGAGTCCCTCATATAGCCTGTCGGAATGTTCTATCTCTATTACCTCCTGAGCCTTCCTTACTCCCCGCAAAGAACGGGGTATCCAGATACTGACATCGCTTTTCAAATCGAGGATGGTAGATAGTCCACCAATATGATCGAAATGAGCATGTGATATGAAGATGTCATCAATTCCCTGCGGATCTATTTTCAATTTTTCCATGTTCTCTAATAGAATGTATCCACTACCACCCGTATCAAACAGAATCTTCCTGCTCCAGGCTTCTACCAGTGCGGCAAAACCCCAGTCATCAGTCAAATCCTTCCTGTAAGAAGTATTGTCATAAATAATGGTAACTCTCATAATCTCCCCCGGATAAATTACCTGGCAAAGTTATTATCGGCTTCAAGATCGAATAAATGTGGCTGAATTATCAGCTTTCTATTTTTCCTACTAATATGATAGGAATTCAAATAATTACTGTCAATGTTTATCCTGTTGTTGGGAATATTTTCTCTCTGTTCGGCAGATTATGTCTATACACAAAGATATATACAGACCTGCATATATAAAACTACGTCAGTTAGACAGACAAATGTTAGTTGACAAAACAGCCAGTTCTATCATATTAACATTAAGGGAGAGATTTAGGTCTCTATGGTTGAAGGATGAGAGAAAACGTGATTTTTATTTTTTTGATTGATTAAGTTACATTCAATCATAGTTCAATATTCTTCACCGCGTTCAGAAAGTAAATACAACTGGGTAACATGATAAGGAGGTATCATGAAGTACTTGGTGATAGTTTTTATATTTAGTCTCCTTAGTACTAATCTTCTGGCTCAGAACTATATTATCAGTCAGGACGGTTCTGGGGATTTTACTGGTTTTTCTGATGCTATCCTGTATCTTTATACAGAAGGTATTGATCAAGCAGTATCAATACAGGTATTACCGGGAATCTATTATGAGCAGTTATTGTTCAATGGTATGATTCCGGGAGCCTCTGCAACGAATACAATAACCTTTATTGGGTCTGAAGATAACTCACAGGATACAGCACTGCAATTTGTTCCGACGAGTAGTGAAGAGAGGTATGTCATTCGTTTTATAGGAACTAGCCATTTAAGATTTGATAATCTGACCATAGAAGCGACTGACACTGCAAACTGGGGGTGGCCTATACATATAATGGATAACTGTCAGGATATCAAAATCATTAACTGCCGGATCATTACTTCCTCCTTATCGATAACCGCAAATCACATTGGCATTGTAGTCTCTGGCAGCAACACATATTATACGACAGGAGCAGAAAATGTAGATAATATCCTGATAGAGGATAATACCATTACCGGTGGTTTTGCTGGCATCACTTTTCGGGGCTTGAATACCAGCTTGGTATCAAATTTGATGATTGTTAACAATCATATTCTTCAGAGCCATAACTGTGGTATCTCAGGCAGGCAGGTATCGTTTCCAATCATCAAGAACAATAACCTGGAAATCGGGACATCATGGTCATACAGTCAGGGGATAAGCCTGGAATATGTATTTAACGGTCTTGTGTTATCCTACAACAGAATTGTCAATGCAGGGAAAACCGGATTATATTTCGATAACGTGAACGGTTCTGCGGAGTATTATTGTATGATCTACAATAATATGATCGGTGGAGGATATCGTTCAACATCTGGTTATTCACAGGGTATCAATCTGAATAACTCACATTTCATCGCTATTATTTATAACAGTATCAATGTCGATATCGGTTCCGGTTATGCAATATACTCACAAAGCAACGTTAGTAACCTGAAAATATTGAACAATTCCTTTGCTTATACAGGGCAACATACCGGTTATGCAGCCTACTATACATCGCCGGCAAGTTTGCTCGAAAATGATTACAATAACTATTATGTTGGAAATAGTACCAGGTTTATCTATTATGGTGAAGAGCTTATTGATTTGCTTCCACTGCAAGATGACGGCCATGATCGTAATTCCTTTATTTCCAATCCTGATTATTATGATCCGACTGATCTCTATGCTCAGGGCGCTTTCCTCTATCAGCGTGGTACTCCTGTAGCCGATATTGAAGATGACTATTTCGGTCTACTACGTCATCCGGAGACACCATGTATTGGTGCTAATGAATTTGATTACAATCCAGTATCCCCCCTCTCAGGTAATTATGTTATCAGTCAGGATGGAACAGGTGATTTTACTTGCTTTTCCTCCGCTCTCGATAACCTTATGGCAGGTGGAATAAGCGGCACGGTGATCTTCAATGTTCAACCCGGAATATATGAAGAACAGATTCTCTTCGATAATGGAATATGGGGTAGCTCAGAAGCCAATATTGTTACTTTCAGAGGTCATGAAGATAGCAGAGATGCTGTAATATTAAGGTATACTCCTGTAGACAGTGAAGATAGACACGTAGTGAGATTTACCTGGACCAGACATGTCAAGATCGAGAATCTGACAATAGAAGTTCTTGATACATCCAGCTGGGGGTGGCCTGTCCATATCATGAGCGGTTGCAAGAATATCGAGATATCCAATTGCCAGATTATTACACATACTAATTCACCGTCAGTTGATTATAGTGGCATAGTCATTTCGGGTAGTAGAACAAACCACACTACCGGAGCTTACACAATAGATGACATTAAAATAGAAAATAACACATTTAACGGTGGTTATGCAGGAATAACGGTTCACGGAACAGAAATTAGTTACGCTACCGGAATCAATGTACAAGAAAATGAAATCTTAAACTCATACTATCAAGGAATTTATGTTGTTCGGGCTACTAATCCTATACTAACAGGTAATAATATTGTTATCCGTTCATCAGGAAGTATATCGAACAGTAGCGAAGGGATATCTTTGATACACGTAAACGAGGGAACAGAAGTGGCTTACAACAGGATAATCAATGCCGGAGCACGAGGCATCTATCTTGATGATGTTAACGGTTCTGTAGACAATTTAAACATGATCTATAATAACATGATCGGTGGAGGATATCGTACAACTGCCGGTAATTCAAGAGGGATAAATATCTCCAACTCTCAACACATCGGTCTTTATTACAATAGTATCAATCTCGATTCCGGTTCTGGTGCTGCATTTTATTCAACCAGTAATGTAAGCAACTTGCGAGTTATTAACAACTCATTTACCTACTCAGGACTTCAAAATGGTTACGCTGCCTATTATGCATCACCGGCAAGTCTTAATGAATGCGACCGCAATAACTACTATGTTGGAACCAGCACTAATTTCATATATTATGGAGAAGATATTATCGATCTGCTTCCATTACAGAACGACGGCAGAGATCTGAATTCTTTTGTCTCTAATCCAGGTTACAATAGCCCAATTGATCTTTATGCTCAGAGTGGTTTTCTCTATCAAAAAGGGATTCCAATTCCCGGTATTGAGGATGATTTTTACGAAGAACCACGGCATTCTGCAACCCCCTGCATCGGTGCAAACGAATTCGATTTTGAACCAATCTCTCCTCTTTCCGGGAATTATGTGATTGACCAATATGGCTCCGGTGATTTCCCCAGCTTTAATGATGCGCTATATCATCTTATGTCGGGAGGAGTAACAGGTCCAGTAATTGTCAATGTCTCTCCCGGTATCTATACTGAACAGATAAACTTTGATAACGGAATCTGGGGTAGCTCGGAGGACAATACTATTACTTTTAGAGGACCGGAAGATAGCAGAGATGAAGTGGTTGTACGATCCGCTCCATTTAATAGTAATAACAGGTATGTGCTTAGAATGACTTGGACCCGGCACATTAAACTCGAAAATCTGACTATTGAAGCTCTTAATACGGAAGGCTGGGGCTGGGGAATACATGTCATGAGTGGCTGTCAGGATATTCAGATCAGGAACTGTCATATTATTACCCACGATAACTCTTCATCAGATAACTACTGTGGAATCATCGTCTCAGATAACCCTACAAACTACATACCGGGCGCAGCCCATGTGAATAATATCCTGATAGAAAACAGCAAGGTTTCAGGTGGTTTTCATGGTATTTATGCACGAGGTTTAAGTAACAACCGGATATCCCGACTTGAAATACTCAATAATGAAATCGTTAATAGCTATTTAAACGGTATTTATGGTTATGACGCAATAGCTCCACTAATGAGCCAAAACAGCATAGACATCCGTTCAGTAGGCACAACGACTTCCAATGGATCTGGAATTTTCCTGTCAAATATCTATGATGGGTCTGAACTGTCTTATAATGTAGTCACAAATCCCGGCCGCTATGGGATAAATTTGGATAGTAATGTTATTGGCACAGTTGAAGCCCCGAACATGATTTTTAACAATATGCTCGGTGGTGGATTTCGTAGTCTGTATTCCAGTGGTATTTTACTCAATAACTCGCAATATATTAATGTTTTCTATAACAGTATTAATCTGAATTATGGTCTAGATGCCGCCATACGTATCACAAATAGCGCTACCAATTTAAAACTGTTGAATAACTCATTTGCATATTCCGGTAACGAAAATGGACGTGCTGCCTACTATGCAGTACAGAACAACTTTCTGGAGAATGATTATAACAACTACTTTGTAGGAAACAGCACGAATTTCATCTATTACGAGACTGACATCTCTAACCTGCAACCTCTTCAAAATCATGGTTTCGATCTCAACTCTCACGTTGGTAATCCCCGATATCTAAGTTCGTTTGATCTCCATGCCCAGAGAACTCAGCTCTATCAGTCAGGTTTTTCCATCCCGTCTATTATTGACGATATAGATGGAGATGCAAGAGATACAGAAACACCCTGTATCGGTGCAGATGAGTTTATGCCGCCAGATCCGCCAGTAGTTAGTTACTCATTTTCAGACGGCTATATCTATCTGGTCTGGGAAGAAGTAGAGGGAGCAAATTCTTACATAATATATGCTTCTGAAGACCCTTACCTGGATATCTGGGGCGAACCGATAGCTATTGTTGGTGAGCCGGGTTACTCAGAAGAAGCAACCGAAACAATCAGGTTTTATGAAGTAACCTCTTCCTGGGATTTTCCACCTTCAGTGGATAGAACCTCAGCAAAATTCTCCGATTAATAGAGGATGAATCGTGTTCAATATTCGTGTCCCAGAGTCAGGTTTATTTCCTTAACCCTATTATCCCTCCTTCAAGCCTGCTCTGGCAACACTGCCAATAATCTGTCTCTGGGCAACTATGAACAGGATAACCAACGGCATTATACTAAATGTTGAGGCAGCCATCAAGAGAGTCGTCAAAGTAGAAGATTCCTGTGAGAAATAACTCAACCCGACCTGCAATACCCTCAGTTCTTCAGAATTGATCATTACCAAAGGCCACATAAAGCTATTCCAGCTGGCGATAAGAGAAAAGATTGAGGCCGTGACGAGTACCGGTTTAGATATAGGAATTACAATCCGCCAGAGTATGCCAAACCTGCTGCATCCATCTATTTCAGCTGCATCAAAGAGCTCACGCGGTATCGATTTAAAATGCTGTCTTAGCAGGAAAATAGTGAAAATATGTGCTAACCAGGGAACGATGAGAGCCATATATGTATCAATCCAGCCTAAATTGTTCAATAACACATAAGAAGGAATCAGATATATGGGTTGGGGTACCATCATCATACTGATGAAAAAGGTAAAGAGCAGATTATTACCCTTGAATTTCATCTGGGCAAAGGCATAAGCAGCGAGTGATGAGGTTACCAAAATCCCCAGAAGTGTCAAAATAGAAACGATTATGGTATTCATGAAGTAACGCCCGAAGGGTGCTCTATTCCAGGCATCAATAAAATTCTCCCAATGAATTCTTAATCGTGTTCGTTCCACTATTCCTTCATTAGGCACTTTGACAAAAGCACGTTCGATATGACCCTCTTCATCGTAAAAATGCACATAGGTGCTGTCACCATCTACCATTACAATAGAGATAATCGTATCCTCTTCATTATCTACAAACATCGTATGTTTTTCTAAGGGAAGAAAACCGACATTACCTTTATTGAATTCCAACTGAGACCTGACGGCTGTTACCATCATCCAGACAAAAGGGACGACCATCGCCAACCCGAATATGGATAACAACATAAAGACGACAAATTTTCCAACTTTGGTCATTCTGAGTTCTCTCTTCTATAATTTAATAGTGGACGAATTTTTCCATCCGCTTCTGAATAATGGTCAGAATAAGTATTATCAGGAATAATACCAGAGCAATCGCACTGGCATAACTGAGATTCTGTGCTTCACCGAAACCCTGTTCGAATATATAATAAACTATGACCTTCGTAGTTCCCAGTGGACCACCAATTGGGGGACCGGTCATCATATATACCTGCGCAAAGACCTGGAAAGTTACAATCGTGGTCATTATTAGGACATAGAAGGTTGTCGGAGAAATCAGTGGGAGTGTGATTTTGAAGAATTGTTTTACCTTGCTGGCACCATCGATATCAGCTGCTTCGTAATATACCCTGGGAATATTCTGTAAGCCTGCCAGATAGATGATTGCATTATACCCCGTACTCTTCCAAACCGTAACAATTATGATGGCAAAAAGAGCAAGTGAAGGGCCACCCAGGGCAGCAGGCAAATTTATACCGAGATTCTGGAAAAGGAGATGAAAGATACCATCACTCTCAGCAAGCCAACCTAAAGGTGCTATTCCTATCTTCTCGAGAAGGAAATTGGCCAGTCCACTCTGTTGATTAAATATGGTTCGCCAGACAATGGATACTGCTACCATAGAAGTTACAGTAGGTATGAAGTAAACGGTGCGAAACAAACCTCTGAGGAAAGAGGCGGTATTCAACAGAGCAGCGAAGACCAGAGAGAGGATCACAGTAGTAGGTACCACAAATATAACCAGATAGAAGGTGTTGAGCATAGACTGCCAGTATTCGGGATCATGCATCATTAGCTGATAGTTCTCCAATCCAATAAATCCTGCAGGACCGGTTATAGTCCATTCGAAAAAACTTATCACAAATGACAATACGATCGGAATGAACCGGAATAATAGCAGGATAACGGTTGCCGGCAACAGGTAAAGATAGGGTGATAATTTTCCCATAAACGCTTCAGTCTCCCAATATACTCTCTGTTTCTCCAGTAAAAACAATGACAGTTTCAGAAATTGAATTGTCAATGTCAACAATTCTTTTACAAATCTCAGGAGTTAAGGAAGAGAGGTCGCCTATCTGATTAAGGCGAGGAGATTAGATTTTAAACCAGCTTGAGACCAGATCAGAAATCTCTACCAGTGTAGTGGCATTATAAATCTTAGTCGGGATAATTTCTCTGAAATATACTCCGTAATATTTGTTAATCACTCGGCTATCGGCTATGAGGATGATTCCTCGGTCCTTCTTGTTACGTATCAACCTGCCAAAACCCTGTCTGAATCTAAGCATAGCGTTGGGAAGGGTGGAATGCATAAAGGGATCCTTCCCCTCTCTTCTCAGTTTCTCGTAATATGCTTCTATAATCGGTTCTGTCGGAACCTGGAAGGGGAGTTTATAAAGAATCAGAAGTGATAATGATTCACCAGGGACATCGACTCCCTCCCAGAATGAACTTGTGCCGAGCAAGACAGCTCTACCATTAGCCTTGAATTCATTAAGTGTTACTGTACGACTCTGACCTCTGCCCTGGGCCAGAAGCAGTATTTCCTTCTTATAAAATTCCTCACTGATATGATCATAGACTCTGTTGAGGTCTTTATAGGAGGTAAAGAGTACCATAGATCCCACACCGGCACTGTAGATAGTTGTCTTCAACAGTTCGATACTCTGTGGAGTAAAATACTCATCAGACGGTGCTGGAAGATATCCGGCTGCAACTACCAGAGTCTGTTTATCATAGTCAAAAGGAGAAGGAATGATCAGTTCTGATATCTCTTTCTCTTCAACAAAATCAAGGCCCATGCGGAGAGAGAAATACTTGAAACTACCTCTGAGAGCAAGGGTGGCTGAGGTAAATATTAACGAATTCATCCGAGAATAGAGAATTTTCTTGAGATAATCGGCAACTTCCAGAGGGGCATAGTTGATAACTCCTGAGGGAGTATTCGGATCAACAGATGTAAAACTACTCAACCAGAGAACAAAATTTTCCAGATCCGGTTCTCTGAGTATTTTTAACGCCTCAACCAGGTCCTTAACCTTTTCCAGAGCACCCGATAATTTATCCTGATGCTCATCATAATCGTTGATCTGTTGTTTGCTTAATTGCTGAAGATGTTGAGAGAGGCTGAAGAGTTTACTCTGTAGTATTGTTAAGAAGGATATCTGTTCATCTATTTTTGCAGAGAGTTCCTGATCGAATTTCTTGATTCGTAACTTTCCGAAACTACCACTGTTCTTCACTTGATCAGCAATCTGCTTGAAGAAATCACTGATAGGTTGTCTCTTTTCGTCTAAAGCAAAAATAATATGATCAATATCATGCTGCATCATACTCTTCTTACCACTGTCTATGACACTCTTTTGTATGTCACCTTTCAGGTTAGGTAAGATACCTGTTTGCAGCTTTCTACGAATATTGATATGAGCAAGCTGCTGAAAAAAACTGTTCAAATCTGTATAGGAGATTGAAATTCCCAGATAACTGGATGCCATTTCCGGCAGGTTGTGTGCCTCATCAATTATCAAATAGTTGTTTTCTTCTTTACTGAACCGGTCATAACTCAGATCGGTCAATAAGAGAGAATGGTTGGTCACTACCAGACTTGACCTTTCTGCCTTTTGTCGGACATTCATATAATAACAACGGCTATGTTCGGGACATTTCCTTCCTGCACAGAAATACCGTTCGGAAGAAAGTTTACGCCAGAGAGTTGAATAATGCCGACGGCTATCCGTATCGGAATCCCGGTAAAAAGAGCTGTTCTCGGCAATATCACCGGAACGGGTATACCTCTGCCAGACAAGTAGATTGAGAAATAACGCTGCTTCATACTGGGTCAGCTGTTTACGAAAGTTCTTCCTGATATCATTCCATTTGCGATAACAGAGATAGTTCTCCCTACCTTTCAGGATAACAGCCTGAAATGATATTGGAATGGATTCCTTGATAATAGGGAGGTCTTTGAAAAAAAGCTGTTCCTGTAGGTTCTTTGTATTTGTAGAGACGAAAACCTTCGTTCCATTTCTATGAGCAAAATGAAGAGCTGGAATAAGATAGGCGAGAGTCTTACCTATTCCTGTCCCTGCTTCGACAACAAGAAATTCATCATTATGAAAAACTCTCTCAATTGCTTCTGCCATCTCTATTTGGCCAGTGCGAAACTCATATTCCGGGAACTTGTTGGCCAGATAACCTTTGTGGCCGAAACTCTTATCAACAATAGAGGTTTCCTTCTCTGATTTTCCTGATTTTAAAGGGGGATCTGGAATAGTCGAGAAGAGAAGTCCATCGCTCTCTTCAGAGTCCTGAGCAACATCATTCTGAAACCAGTCTTCGGTCCTGATCAGATTATGTGATCCGGAAAAACCAAGTGATGGGGCGAGGGGAGATTCGTATAGGCTATGAGAGTCATCTTTATTGGGGTTAATAAGAGCAAATCGTCTCTGATAGCTGACGATTTGTCGGAAATATTGCTCAAGATTGTTTCTCTGTTCTGCATATTCAGCCAGTTCAAGAAGTGAAGTGTTTAACTCAAAAGAGATATGACCCAGTACGACTTCGGTCAGCTTGAGAAAGACATTACCGGTAATCAGGGCATCATTCAATGCTCTGTGGTATTGCTTGTCATCTTCTATTTGAAGAGCTCTGGCAACCGTTGCAAGTTTATGGTTGTTAAGAAAGGGAAAGTAAATCCTGCTGAGATCAAGAGTGTCATACACTGAATTACTCAATGATGGTAAAAGATGTAATGCTAGCTGATTCTGAATGAATCCGATATCGAATCTACTATTGTGACAGACCAGGCAATCCTTCTGGACAAATTCAAGAAGATCGGTGAGAGCCTGTTTAATACTCACACCCCTTTCCAGTTCATTTTCTCTGATACCTGTCAACTGTTTGATAAAGGTCGGAACCTCAGTCGTCGGCTTGACTAAAACAGCAAAACGGCCAACCTCTGACCCCTCTCTAAATCTTACTGCCCCGATCTCTATTATCTCACACTTCTGTGGATCCAAGCCTGTAGTCTCAATATCCAAAGAGACAAACGACTCTGAATTCCAGAATTCTTTATGCTCCAATCTTCTACTCCTAAATTAAGCTAAAGATTATGTAATACTACTATTTTTCAAGATCGTAGCGTTTGATCTTCTTTATCAACCCCTGTCTACTCAATCCTAGTTCTTTAGCTGTCTGGGTCTGATTCCAGGCGTTATTCTGAAGTGCCTGTAATATCATATTCCTCTCTAACTCCTCAATTGCTTCCCTCAATACTGTCTTATTGCCAAGATCGACTGACTCTTCTGCAATGGATTGTCTGAAAATATCTTCCGAAAGATCAGAGGGTTTGATATAAGCATCGTTTTCTACCAGAGTTACTGCTCTTTCTATCTCATTTTCCAGCTGTCTGATATTACCGGGCCAGTCACAATTCATAAAGTATTTCATAGCCTCATCAGTTATACCCTTAACGCTCTTATTCATCTTCTTGTTGTATTTATCTAGAAAATGTATAGCTAGAAGCGGAATATCAGATCTCCTCTCTTTTAAAGAGGGTACATCGATCTTTATAACGTTAAGCCGATAATAGAGGTCAAGCCTGAATTCTCCCTTTTCTATCTTCTCTTTAAGGGGGACATTGGTTGCACAAATTACTCTGACATCAACCTTATTGGTTTTTGTCGAGCCAACACGCTTAATCTCTCCTTCCTGGAGGAAACGGAGTAGTTTAGCCTGTGTGGATAGACTGATATCGGCAATTTCGTCGAGGAAAAAGGTACCACCATCGGCAATCTCAAAGAGCCCCTTTTTTTCATATGTAGCTCCGGTAAACGAACCTTTGACATGACCGAACAACTCACTTTCCAGGAGGGTTTCGGGAAGTGAACCACAATACTGGGCAACGAATTTCTTGTTCTTTCTTATACTGTTATAATGGATTGCCTTGGCTATAAGTTCTTTACCAGTACCACTTGGACCTTCAAGCAAAACGGTAGTAGGAACATCTTTGATCTTTTCGATTAAATCGAAAATCTCTCTCATCTTCTCACTCTTACCTATTATATTAGTAAATATCTGCGGTGAGCTGAGCTCCTCTCTGATAGAGGCATGAGAGAGGGAGAGAGCTGAATGACGGAAATTCTCGATTATAACAACCGCCTGGTTAGAGAGTGCATTCAGCAAGTTACAGATTCGTTCCGAGAAATAGTGAGAACCATGCTTGCTGAAGAGAAGTATAACTCCGAACACCTGATTATGAAGACTCAGCGGAAAGGTTATGATGTTATTATACTCTGAGGCGAAGTGTGGTTGTTTATAGTTCTGGGGTTTATTCTCCTGCAGAGTCTTCTGAATGACGTTCATCATACTATCATAATCTTTGTCTTCGATCGAGAAATTGTTGAAGAGTTTATGCTCCCAGCTGTCGGGATGTGATCTGGTGTTATATAGGCAGATTATCCCACCGTCTGCTTCTGCCAGATCTACAAAACTATCCAGGGTATATTCCAGAAGGTTATCAAATCTCGATATCGATTTCAGGTTCTGGGTTGTTTCGTTAAACTTGATCAGCAAAGATTCGTGTCTCCGGCTCTCCTTGATCTCTGGATCGAATGTCTTTTCAATCTTCTGGATAAATATATCATTCTTCTCTATAAGACTGATAGCACCATACTCTTTGAGTATCTTCTTATTATTATGAAGGATCTCAAGAGCCTGCTGCCATTCTTTGTTTTCATAGAGTATAGTTGCAAACTCATAGTTAGCCAGAGCAAGGTCATAATAATTCTTGGTTTCGACGAAAATTTTGATAGCCTTTTCAAAGTATTCCTGTGCTTTAGGCGGATTCTTTCGCTCCAGAAGTCCTTTGAGAAAATATGTCTGTCCAATAGCAAAATTGTTGTTGATCTCTTCGGCTAAGCTAAGTGCCTGATCTAAATAGTATGATGCACTTTCATAATTACGGGAAAGAATGAAATAGTGTGCAATCTTATGACACCCCTCAATGATTTTGTCGTGGGCATTCAGAGCTTTAAAATAGTCGAGACTTTCAACAAGATACCCGTAGGCTTCGCTGAATTGTCTGAGGTGCGTCAACACACTACCCATGTTACCCCATATCTCAGCACGCTGGTACTCATCGTTTAGTTCACCGACTATATTGAAAGCTTTAAAGAACAGATCGTAAGCAAGCTCAAACTCACCGCGCCGTTCGTAAAGCTCACCGAGATTGTTATAAGACTTACATAATCCTTCTATGAAGTCGTTCTTCTTTGATTTATCTATTGCTTCATTGTAGCATTCAATCGCCTTTGACCATTTACCGGATTTGAAACAGAGAGCTCCCTTGTTATTGAGTGCTGCTATCAGGTTCCGTAATAGATTAAAATTCCTCGCTATTTCCAGAGTCTTCTCAAAAGCCTCATCTGCTTTCTCGAACTCCCCATTATCCATGTAGGTTACACCGATATTATTGTATATATTGCAGACGTTGTAACGGTCACTCAGCATCATCTTAATCTTCAGTGCTTCATTGAAGTACTTGAGTGATTTCTTATAGTCTCCCCTGTCTTCCCAGAGTCCTCCCAGGTTATTGTAACAGACAGATATTCCATCCAGATTATATCTCTTCTTCTCCAGGTCGAGACTCTTAAGATAGTGCTCTTCAGCCTCTTTCCATTCACCTTTATACATCTTGAGAATACCCAGATTATTATTTATTGCTGCCTTTCCTGCTATATCAGAGATACTCTCATAGTTTGAATAGGCTTCATTAAAGGCGACTTCTGCCTTATCCCACTGATTTGTATAGTAATGTATCTTACCTAATATTTTCTTTGTCTCTGCAGCAATGATCTTTCTCTGATGACTATCTGCAATGTTATCGTTTATTTTACCGATCTTCTCAATGTATTGTTTAGCCTCTTTATCGTTGTTGAGTTCTATGTTAATCTCAGCCTGTAAGAGCATTAACTTACAGAGCCAGTACTTATCTTTCATCGATGCATAATATTTTTTGATCACCTCGAGAGCGTATGCATAAGAGTTCATCCTGTAAAGGCTGTCAACCAATTCATAGACAATTTCTTCAGCAGGGATTTTGTGTTTTTTGGCAATATGCAGGCCTTCACGCAAGTTCTGACAGGTTGATTCGAAACGATTCAACTTTTTATTGATCTTAGCCATTCTCAATTGAAGTGCAACTCTCTTATTATCCGATTTACACAACTTATTATGGAGGAGGGTTACTTCCATCAGATTATCATAATCATGCAAATATTCCAGAATGGTACTTACATGATCTATTGTATTATTATCAGGTACAGGTGCATCATTATCATACAGATAACGGCTGATCTGATATGCTCCTCTCAGAAGGGGAATGTCTAACTGTTTATCATCAAGAAAACTGTCGACAAGTTGATAACTCTTCCTCCGTTTCTCTTTCTCCAGGTCAGCAAAATACTCTTTAAAACACTCCAATTTCATTATAACATAGCGAGAATCAGAAGATGTAGGTAATTTGCTCTTTCTCGTAGTTTTAGTTTCAGAACTGGTGGCAGGAAGTTGTTTTTCTGCTCCATATCCTGTGCTCTCTATTATCAATCTTTTAACCATTTTCTTTATAATCGCTTTCAGTTGCTCCGGAGTGATTTTTATCTCTTTCTGAGTGAAATATTGTTTGAGATTATCATCATTAGCATGCTTATCGAGAAGAAAGATCGCTTTCAGGACTTCCTGTTCCTTTTTTGACAGCCTGTTCAGGTTTTCAGCGTAGATCATTTTAACATATATATGTTTGTCAAGATAGCTTGTGAGATTGAACTCCTCATCTTTCCTCTCACTGTAAAACTCGTTCAGAATATACTCAATCAGATAGATGTTCCCCCTCGTTATATTGAATAAAATCTCAGCCTGAGCTTCGAGATCCTCCTCTTTCTGATTGAAAAACTCTGAAAGAAGGAGAAGTACATTAGAAACATCAAATGATTCCAACTGTTCTTTGGTAGAAAATGGGAACAGTTCTTTCGTTGTGAATACGACGATCTTTAACTTGCAGCCAATGGCATACTGAACAAAATACTGCAAAAAATCTCTTGTGTATGTATCTAATAATTCGCCATTCTCAATAAGCAGAATAAGATCTTGTAGTTTATTACTCTTTCTCATCAATTCCGTGAGGAGAAAAAAGAAATCATACTTGAAGGATGTCTGTTCATCGATTGCCTGTTTCATTGTCTCTTCGAACGCTTTATTATCCAGATCAAAGATCAGTTTGAATACATTGCTGAATTGATTGATTTCAAATACTGAAGGATAATATAACTTAAAATCAGTTCCCTTCTCCTCTAACTGCTGACTGAGTTTGTTAAAGAGATAGGTCTTGCCTGAACCAGTGTCACCGATTATCTCTATCAATTCGCTACTCTGGTGATGCAGTTTTCTTTGCAATTCACTGATCAGATCACTCTTGCCAATATGCTGTAGAATTGTCTTATTGATAATGCTATTCATACCCATGATCCTACTCATTTTTGAATGATTATTTTCAATCTCACTGTTTCTTGTCAACTATTTTTACACGACCTGTAAAATACGGTTACAGTATGCTTTCAAATTGCCACTTCGCAGGAGTTGTTATGACAATTCTCTTTATGTTGTTTTCCTGCATAACCTGAAAACATCTGCTGCTTGTTGGCCAAGAATTGGCATTTTACGATGAGAACAATACCTGCCAATCGAAGAAAAGATATTGACAGAAGAATCACAGTAACATTATAAAAAATGTATTAGTAGAATAAACGGAGGATATCATGCAGTATCGTCAGATGCCTAAATCCCCAGACAGGTTATCTATATTAGGTTACGGTTGTATGAGATTTCCCACGACAGAGAGTGGGCAGATAAAAGAGGACAAGGCTCTGGAACTCCTTCACTATGCTTACGATAGAGGGGTAAACTATTTCGATTCAGCCTGGAATTATCATCGGGGTGAGAGTGAACCTTTGTTAGGCAAATTTCTCGGTACTATAGACAGGGGAAAAGCCTTTGTAGCGACAAAGTTACCCAGCTGGGAGATCAAGAAAAGAGAGGATTTAGACAGGTATCTTGATGAACAGCTTGAACGTCTTCAGACTGACTACATAGATTATTATCTATTACATTCTCTGAATAGTAAGAACTGGGAAAATCTTTTACAGCACGACATCCTCTCCTTTCTGGAAAAGGCTAAATCTTCAGGTAAAATACGGTTTGCCGGTTTTTCATTTCACGATCATTATGAGATATTTTCACGGATTGTTCAATCCTGGACCTGGGATTTTACTCTCATCATGCTCAACTATCTGGATACAGAATATCAGGCTGGACTTCAAGGCTACAAGCTGGCACTTCAAAATGATATGGGGGTATTGGTAATGGAACCCTTACGGGGTGGCAAACTTGTTGCACCTGTTCCTGATGAGGTGAAGGATATCTGGCAAAAGAGCAGATACAAAGGTTCAATGGCTGACCGTTCTCTCCGCTGGGTCTGGAACTTACCCGGTTGCACGACCGTCTTGAGCGGAATGAGTAACCTGGAGCAGTTAAAAGAGAATATTGATCTCGCCGGGCGACATAGAGCCAATGAGATCGATGAAGAAGAGTTGAAACTCTATGCCAGTGCACGTCGCGAGTATATCAAAAGAATAGCAGTTCCCTGTACAGAATGCAGATATTGCTTACCCTGCCCTCAGGGAGTATTGATCCCATCGGTCATAGGAGTATATAATGAAGCTGTTATGTTTGGAGACAGAGAGCGGCACAGGAAGGAATATTTTGATTTCATACCGGAGAAGGGTCGAGCTGATTGTTGTACCAGTTGTGGAGAATGTTTGCCAAAATGTCCCCGAAATATTGACATACCGGAAGTTATGAAGAAAATTGCCGGTTATTTTAAAGAGTAATATAATCATCATTTAGTTCTAATTTATAGAACTATGGACAACCTCTTCTAGCATTTCCGGCAGGATACTTCTCATACATAGAAAGTGTTGTTGTGGGCATTTCTTTCCACCATGTAATGAACATGGCCGACAGGGTAGATTAATCTGCAGCACGTGACTCTTCTCGTTAAGAGGCCTGAAACCCAGGCAAGGATGAGTGGCACCGAAGATGGCAATCTGTTTTTTGCCTAATGCTGCTGCTATATGCATCGGACCACTATCATTTGTGATGATCAAGTCAAACATAGAGATGATCTTTACCAATTCATCAATGTCAAACCTGCCACACCAGTTAATTGGTTTATTCGCACATAATTCAGTGAGTATTTCTGCTTGTTCCTCATCTTCTCTGGAGCCCATTAAAACAAAGAGAACCGGATCACCATCATCGGTATACTGATCGATGAACTCAGCAAGCAGTTCTAAAGGATATCTCTTGGTCGGGTGTAATGCTCCCGGAAAAATAGCTATAAGCTTGCTATTGTTCTCATCGATTTCCTTTCTTAACCTCTTAATAAGATAGTCACTACGTTTCTTTACTTTGATTCTGGGGTAATGAAACTTCTCAGGTACTATCATATCAAGTTTACGGAAAACAGAGAGATAAGAACTGACAGTAGAATCTATCTCTCGCTTAATGATTTTCTTAACTATCAACCATCTCAGCAGATGTTTCTTGTTATATGTTACTTTGTTCTTAGCAGGGACAAGAAATCTCACTAACCAGGTTTTTGGTTTCGAATGCAGATCGATTATTATATCATACCGATTTTTTTTCAGGACTCTGATTATCTGGCTCTTACTGGTATAAGGTATAATTACATTAATCCCTTCAATGAACTTAACAAGAGGCATGTACCGCTCATATGTCAGATAATCAATCCTGGCGTTGGGGATCTGCTCACGTAGATGGCGAATAATCGGCTCTGTCAGAATGATATCTCCGATAGAGCTCAGGCGTATAATCAGGATTCTCATAATTATCTAATATTCATCCCTGGTCTCGAGCTTCATAAAGGGAATGCTCTTGCTACTATCTCTTCTACATGTTTGAGAGCTGATTGGAGTTTCTCGGTATCTTTTCCACCTGCCATAGCCATATCAGGTCGTCCACCACCCTTACCACCAACAATAGGAGCTATTTCATTGACTATCTCACCAGCTCTGATTCTGTCTGTTAAGTCTTTCGTAACGATAACAAGAAGCGATACCCGTTCCTCTATAATTGAGCCCAGAACGCCTATCCCGCTTTTCAGTTTCCCTCTGAGGCTATCCCCGAGATTTCTCAATGCCGAATTATCAGAGACATTGACCTCTCCATAGACAGTCTTTACTCCGTTGATAACTCGCCCGTTTTCTATGATTTTATCAAGCTCGCTCCCCGCTGATTGTTGTTTTACTCTATCCAGATCTCTGGTCAGTTTTTTGTTCTCTTCAGTAATTCGAAGTATCTTATCAGTAAGCTGTGGTAAGGGGACATTTACAACTTCAGCCAGAAAAGTCAGATCCCTCTCCATCATCCTGACAAACTCCTCGGCATGCCTGCCGGTTAGAGCGACAATACGTCTTATCCCGGCTGCAGAAGCAGTTTCGGAGACAATCTTGAAGAGACCAATCTCTCCTGTAAAACGGAGATGTGTACCACCGCACAATTCATAGGAATAATCTCCGATCCTGACAGATCTAACATCCTCTTCGTATTTTTCCCCAAATAGAGCAATAGCACCCTCTTTTCTGGCTTCTTCATACTTTTTATAATCGATTTGGAGTGGGATACATTCTCTTACTTTTTTGTTGATCTCTTTCTCCAGGATCTCCATCTCCCGTTCATCCAGAGCTTTGAAATGGGTAAAATCGAAGCGTAGATGGTCAGCAGCAACAAGAGAACCCTTCTGCTGTATATGTTCTCCGAACAGCTCTCTCAATGCAGTATGCAAAAGATGTGTGCTGGTATGATTTCTCTCTACATCAAGTCTGTGATTTGCATCTATCTCTGCTGTATATGCCTTCTCGGATAACTCCCCTTTCAAAATTCTACCATAATGGACAGTCAGTTCCCCCTCCTTTCTGACATCGACAACCTCTATCTCTGAATCTTCATTGAAGAGCTTCCCTTTATCGGCAACCTGACCTCCCGATTCGGCATAAAAGGGTGTTTTATCCAGTACGAACTTCACCAGTTTATCCGGTAGAACAGCAAACTTAAGGATATGAGAGATGCTCTTCTTTGTTCTGTAACCGATGAATTCTGTCTTATTATCGGGAGACAGAACAATCCAATCATCATCTTGATTCTGCATTTTGAATGAGGAACTGTTTCTGGCCAATTCCCGCTGTTTCTTCATTTCCTCTTCGAAACTGCCGGCATTAATTTCCATCCCCTGTTCTCTGGCCATTAACTCGGTTAGGTCGGGTGGGAAACCATAGGTATCATAAAGTATGAATACATCCTTACCGCTGAGCTTCTTACCTCTGGTATTCTGGCATATCTCGACGAATTTTTCCAGCCCTTTATCGAGAGTCTGATTAAACCGCTCTTCCTCAGCCTTGATTACAGTTCTTACATAGGTCTCTTTCTCCTTAAGCTCAGGATAGGTCTCTCCCAGGGCCGTTATAACACTCTCTGTCAGAAGATAAAGAAACGGCTTTTTCATTCCCAGTAATCTCCCATAGCGGGCAGCCCTTCTCAATATCCTGCGCAAGACGTAACCCCGTCCCTCATTTGAGGGGTAACCCCCATCAGCAATGGCGACAGTAAGGGTCCTTATGTGGTCAGCAATTACACGATGTTCCAGTCCCTCCTTATCTGTAGCTTCTTCTGCTGAAACATAATCTTTCCCTGTAATAGTGGATACTCCCTCCATAATAGGGGCAAAGATATCCGTATCATAGTTAGATCTCTTATGCTGTAAAACTCTGCAGAGCCTTTCAAAACCGGCACCGGTATCTACGAACTGTTTTTCAAGCGGGTGTAATGTACCTTTTTCATCACGGGAAAACTGAATAAACACGAGGTTCCAGAGCTCAACAAATCTGTGGCAATCACCATTTACTCGGCATTGATGACCTTTCACTCCCTTCAGATTACAGAAATCCTGACCCAGGTCAATGTGTATCTCAGAGCAGGGTCCACAGGGACCAGATTCACCCATCTCCCAGAAGTTGTCCTTATCTCCATGGTATTCAATATGAGTTTTATCAATCTCCGTCTCTTTCTCCCAGAGATCGAATGCATCCTTATCTGTATGATGCACAGTGGCGTATAACCTCTCTACAGGCAGTTTCCAGATTGTTGTCAGTAATTCCCAAGCCCAAATGATAGCCTCTTTTTTGTAATAATCACCGAATGACCAGTTACCCAGCATTTCGAAGAAAGTATGATGATATCCATCGAGACCAACCTCTTCCAGATCGTTATGTTTACCACCTGCTCGAATACATTTCTGGCTATTGACAACACGTGGGTGCTGTATCTCTCTCTTGCCGAGAAAGATATCCTTGAATTGATTCATTCCGGCGTTGATAAAGAGAAGTGTAGGGTCATCAAAGGGTATTACCGGTACAGACCTCACTTCTACGTGCCCTTTCCGACGGAAATAGTCAATAAACTCTCTTCTTATCTCGTTTCCTGTCATTCTATACTTCCTGAATATTTCACTCCGTTAACGTATTGGTTATTATGAACATCTCTTCTTAGTATATACGTCAAGGAAAAAGTCTCCTCTACTTATATATGCATCACAATTTATCAAAAACCCGAATTATAGCAGCCAGAATCTGCAAGGATGATGAAATAAGTTGCCATTTTGGTAAGATATGGAATCGTTGTTTCGTAGGAGTTATAATTATGAATGAAAGTAGGCAACTGTTAAGTGATATAGCAGAAGGTTTGAAGAACACCGAGCAGGATATAGTGTATTATCTCGATACCAGGGAACATCGTGTCATAAAGACCAGCAAGGATCTCTCCAGACAGGTTACTCTTAACAAAGAAGTAGTTCCAATAGAACCGATATTGAATGATATTCTGGAATTAATGGAGGATTTTGCCCTGGAACAGGAAACAGACGAAATCCAGGATCATCTCCTCGGTCTACTGAAGAACAGGGATAATGCCACAGCAATAGAGAACTTCTACAAAGCACTCTACGATTACCCCCGTTCCAGAAAGAGGTGGCAAACTCTGGAAACTAAATGGTTGAGGGAGAGAGCTAAAGAATTACTGGAAGATTTTACGATGTAGGCAGAACAACTTGTTCTTCAAATTGACACAACGGTACTACACCCCGTTCTCAATCACTTGAGAACGGGGTATAAACCACAAAAATATATCTGATTATCCGATTGCGATCTGAACAATCAGCAGTATCAGAATAGCTACCAACAGAACATTACTCCATAAAAGTCTCTGCTTCAAGTCCTCAATCTCTTTACGACACTCCTGGATTCTCTTATCTGCTTTTAAAAGCATATTCTCGAGTGTCTGAAACTGCTCGCTGTATCTTTCAAACTTTTTGGCTGTCCTGTTAATCTCGAAATCGTGCAGAAAGTGTTTTATAACCTCAAAGAGAACCTTTACAGCTCCCGCAACAAGTGGTTTACTTTCCGGATTTTCTCTCTGTTGTCTACTCATAATCTAGATCCTTTTCTTAAAAACGGTAACCTACACCAAAATGATGTGTATTCTTTAATACTGGATGAGTATTGAGTGCATAATCAACAACAACATCATAGACATTGAAGGCAACACCACAGGAGAAACTGGAGGGGTGGTTTCTCAATCCGAGCCTGAGAGTGAGCATCTCGTGAACCTCCACTTCAGCACCACCATGAATCTGAGTAGCTTCACCAAATGGTTTTTTCAACTCCAGTGAGGTATTTACACCCTGATAGGGATTGTATGTAATTCCCATTGCCAGTTTCTGTGGTATCTCGTGCTTGTTATTGACTCCAATTTTGGGATTGTTGAGATTGGTTACTGCAAAACCGAATCTTGTCCTGTGATGTAAAATGACCAGAGCACCGAGATTAAGCCCGAAAGCTGTATCATCCCCGAATCTCTCCATTGTAAGATGATAGATGTTACCACTATATCCGAAATGAAATTCTGAATGGACGTCCTGCATCAGGGTAAACGAATGTCCTATAGAATATACTTTTTCAGACATAAGGTTGACATCCAGGTACTCTACATCGAAAGCCTGCATACCTATTCCTAATGTACCAATTTTTGCAGGTAGAGGCATGGAGAATGCTGCTGTTTTCAGTATTTGGAAGTCATTGCTGAATATTCTGGCATAACTCACATTGAAATGCTGGTCGGCTTTGATAATTCCTGCTGGATTGTAAAAGATACCCGAAGCATCATTCGATAATGAGTAAAAAGCACCACCAAGCCCTCTGGCTCTCACCGAAGGTTCATAATCATCAAAGGCTGCATTAAGCGATGTCGTCAAAACCCAACATAAGATTAGAATAGTAGTTATGTATCTCATAATCATAGTCCTTTTAATTTAATGGTGAACCGATTACGATCGGTGCATTGGATGTTTTCTTCTTACCTGTGTCACGATCAATGACCTCCAGGTGACATATATATAGCCCTATCGGGAGTATCTGGTTATTGCGGTCTCTACCGTTCCAGTTATAGTAGTTGATACCGTTTTGACTGGCGAGGATCTCGTTCTTGGGGGTGAAGATCAATTTTCCCTCTGCATTGTAGATCCTGATAATCGCCTTATTGCCTGCCTCAGAGAAAAATCCGATTGATATAGTCTCTCCATCCCAGGGATTGAAAGGTCTCGGTGGTATTCTTAACATTGCCTGATGTGAGCTGACCGGATAGGTATAGATCAGTTCCTCTCCATCTTCATCATATGCTTGTTCGGAGAAGAGGCCTCCATTGTCTTCAGCATAGATGATGATCTGCACCACTGTTCCTTCAGATTGTCCAGGTATATAACCTCTATATCTATCATTGGAGATTGCCTCCATTGTTGCCTCATGTCTCCTGGTATGATAGTTTAGTGTATAGAGAATACGAGCCTCAGTAATTTCCACATCCGGTTCCAGCGAAGCTGAGCTTATCGTAGCTTCAACAGAGAGTGAATCTCCCGGCTCGGGACTGCTGAAGGAGATATTGTAAATAATCGGCCTTCTCTTCATCACAGGAATCCTTTTCGAGGCTGTTGTAACATTTCCGTCATTGTCCGTAGCTTCGATCGTGACGATATAGTTATCCTCCTGGCTGGTGTATGTATCTAAGGAAGGAATTTCTACCTGATAAATATCATTAGCGGTAAACATCATTTCCAGCTCATCGTCCAGTATCTCTTCCTGACTCTCCAATCTATAGGACAATTTCACGCTCTCGATCTCCCCATCGTAATCAAATACAACTGAGTAAATCGTTATCGGATCATCAACATAAGGAATGCCGACATGAGGATTCTCCGGTTCCCAATATATATCATCAATTATCGGTTCTGCAATATCGATAACGATATCTTCCGGGTAACCCGGTACAAGTTGTGTCTGGTTATTATAGATGTCAATAGGCCCGACTGCTTTAATCGGAATACCCCGTACTAACCTTGACACATCGATACCCGTAGTATCCCAGACCCTGACTGTCAGCCTTCTGCCACCTTCATCTTCGATATTAACATTATAACCCCCACCGGCATAATAGGGATTTTCATATAGTCTTCCACTAACCCGGACAGTTGTACCTTCCCATTCCTGATAGTTCTGAGCCTGAGTGATAGAAAGATCAATGACATACGGTTCAATATCAATACCGGATTCGCGTTCTTCATAAGTGAAATCGGTAAGCTGAGTAACCCCCTGATACTGCCCAACAACACCTGTAACCAGTAATTTCTTTCCTCTCTGAATTGCTGGATCAGTGTCATAATCAAAGAGCATAATACCACGATTATTGTCCTGTAACGGCTCGATAATCGGATCGTCCATAATATAGGCTCTCAATTGTCCGGTATGTATCTTGCCAGACCCTACTGTTACGACCCCTTGAACCGTCACAGTCATTCCGTTATAATAATTGAAATTATCTTTTATATCCTTGATTCTCGTATAACCGATCTGGTAATTTGCTGATACTATAGCACTCGGATTCATCCCCTCTTTATAACCTCTTGCCTTAAGGATTACACTCTCATCAAAATAGAGTGGCTCAGAATAGAGATATGAATTCTCTGTCGGGTCACTACCATCAGTAGTATAGAAAATCTCTGCATCTTCTGTCAGAGTCGTAATCGCGACACTGATCGGATCGGGATACTGACCGGCTGGTGGTGAAAATGATGGAGTTGCAACTGTATTGGGTGGTACTACTTCTGCGAAATCGGCCGAGTTTCTGGCCGAGATGAAGAACCCCTCAGGCTCTGAAGTTCGGGCGTTACAGAGTCCGGTTAAATCAACTGTCTCCTCTGGTAACGTTGTTCCGATATAGTCGACATTGTAAAAAGTTGCCCTGAAGTCTATCGTTTCTGTTTCATCGGAGATCGGATATACCTGGCCATTCTCGAATTCTGTACTGCCATCTGCATCGAGGAAACTGACATTTCTGATCGTAACGAGCTTTGCATCATAATCTGAATAATTGGCATCGAATTGAGCTGCAGTAATAACCTCAGGAATAATCGGATTACCTGTTGACGAAGGTGGTCCTGGATCCGCAGTAGGAGCAAATTGAACCATATTCCCGAATTCGGTAACCGTTCCAATCAGGTTGGTAATCCCATCACCGATATTGTAAGATGTTGTGATTATTCCGGTATCATCATCGATTAGCACGGCAGCCGTTTCATCCTGAATGTATTTCTGATTCCTGAATGATTGCTTGAATGTCAGGACTGCCTCGCTGGTAAGCCTGTAGAGATTACCATCACCAACACCAGCTCTCAGGTCTGCTATACTGTTAACATCGATAGTGGTTACTATGACAAAGTTTGCTGTTGCAACCGAACTCGGATTCATACCTTCCAGATAAGCGCGTGCTTTAACAGTTGTTGTTTCACTGATCTCAAAAGGATCTACAAAGAGTAAGGACTCTTCCGTTGGGTCTTCACCGTTCAGGGTATAGTAGATCGATGCTCCGGGTGTAGTGGTCGATATCGAGACAGTAACCGGTTCGTAGAAAGATCCGCCTGCGGGACTGAATGTCGGCCGGGCAACAGTCTCCTCATCGCCAAAATCGGTCATTATGATATCATCGACATTGAAACGTCTTCCATCAGTTCCAGATATAGTTCTAAACCTCAGTCTGACATCACCATCTACGTTTACCGTTTCAACAAATTCTGTTAATTGGTCAACACCGTCCAGATCGACATCGCCACCAATCTGGATCCAGCTGTTTCCCTGATCCAGGCTGTACTCTACAACAAATACCGGTGCAGTAGGCTGCGTATCACCCGAAAAATTAGAACGTGCATAATAGAACGATAATGTGCCGAGACCGTTCGGTTTATCCTCCAGCATGGTCATTGTTCCTGACCAGTCGGGATCATGTCTGAACCTGGCAGATCTCAGCCCGTTTTTCTTATCGTTATCTGCCGTTCCGATCAGCACATTATCCAGATTCCAGTCTCTACCGCTCAGGTTAACGACACCAGCAGTGTAAGATGTTTTAACCTCTCCGGAGCCCTCGAAATCGACAACGTATTCCTGGCCGTAAAGGCTAAGTCCCCCTGTGATGAGCACTAAAAAAGCGATAATTAATAGCTTTGGATGCTTCATAAACTCTCCTCTATTGTTTGAAAATTATTCTCGTTTCTCTCCCCCATTCTTTTACTTTTGAGGGGCACTATAAGATCAAATAACAGTAAAAATATGGCTATAACGATGGAACTGTCAGCAATATTGAATACCGGCCAACGTTCCATAACAAAACTAAAAAACTTGAAATCAAAGAAATCGATTACTGCTCCGTAGGCTATCCGGTCGAACAGATTTCCGAAAGCCCCTCCCAGGATCAAGGCATAGGCGAGACGGGTAATCATTCGTTCTTCTTTGAACAGGAGATACAGAAAGACCAGTATCGCTACGATCGATACTATGACAAAGAAGAGCCTGTTTATCTCATCACTGCCGAGTGAAAAACTAAAAGCGGCACCTGTATTTGTTATATAGGTCAGTCTGAAAAAGTCACCCAGTATCTGTTGAGATTCGCCGATCTGCATCAAATACCTGACCCGCAATTTGGTAGCCTGATCCAGTAAAATAACCAGAGCGGTGACCCAAAGGATGTGTCCTTTGCAGATAGAGCCAGACAAACTATGTTCTCCGATTGTGTTTTTCCCGTTATTCATTATCCTGTTATAATCCAATAGTTAACTATCTTCGGCGTTTTTTCTTTTCTTCCTCAACTGTTTTACACTTGATGCACATAGTGGCAAAGGGGACTATCTTCAATCTTCCCTCTTCTATGTAATCTCCACACATCTCACAGATACCGTAAGACTTCTCATAAATTCTCTTTAGAGCCTGATTGATGTTTTTCAACTTCTCCTGCTGGCTTTCCAACATATATACCTCTCTCTCCTGAGAATCGGAATCAGTTCCCTGATCAGCCTGATGGGTAGAATATGAAGAGAGATCGCCGTTTTCGTTCTTTAACCCTTTTCTCTGTGACGTGTTAATATCTCGTATGATCTTTAAGGTCTCTTCTTTCTCTTTTTCTAGTAGTTTCTCGAACTGCTTCAGTTTGGTTTTACTCAATTCTTTGTCTTTCATTTCATTACTCCTGACATTTTGCTCCTGTAAATATCTATCTACTCAGCTCTCAGAGCTTATTTCCTATATATTCATTCATATAAGTCAATTAAATACGTTCAATTGTATTCTGTAAAAGGATTGAAAGTTCATCATAAGCTTTCTGGGCAAAACTCTCAATATCTGTCTGGATATGAACCTCCTTATGAAAGAGATTGCTCATATTTGTAACTACAGATATTGCCAGGACCTCGATTTTAGCCTGAACAGCAACTATGACCTCCGGTACGGTTGACATACCGACCAGGTCAGCTCCCCAAGCTGCAAATGCGCGGCACTCGCTCCTTGTCTCCAGGCTCGGGCCGGATACTGCAAGATAAACCCCATTTTTTAGCTCTATCTTCTCTTCTTCTGCCACATTTCGGATTAACTTACTCAATTTCAATGAATAAGGTTCATTCATACTGGGAAATCTCTCACCAAAACGATCATTCTGTTTGCCGATAAGGGGATTAAAACCCATAAAATTGATATGATCTTCCAGAAGCACCAGATCGCCAGGTTGAAGTTCCCGATTAAGACTTCCTGCTGCATTAGTCACAAAGAGGAACTTCAGCCCCAGTTCTTGCATTACCCTGATCGGGAAAGTTATCTGCTCCGGTGAATAACCTTCATAATAATGAAACCTGCCCTGCATAATGAGCATTCTTTTGCCACCATATTCTCCAATCATCAGCTGCCCTCTGTGTGATGGAGCAGTAGAAACCGGGAAACCTGGGATATCTTTATAGGGAATTACAATACCATTCTCTACATTATCGGTCAGAGAACTCAGTCCTGTTCCCAGAATGATACCCCCGAGCGGACTGTCTGAGACGTGCTCTCTAATATATCCGGCAGCCTCTCTGACCAGGCTCTCTCTCTTATCTGGTGATGACATCATATTCTCCCCTGCCATATCCTTTGAAGGGGCTAAACTCCTTCTGTATCTCCGTCTTCAGTATCCTCTGATTCAGGAGTATCATCCTTTTGCTGCAGAAGATCATTGTCTCTGATCTTCTCTAACAGAGCTTCCAGCTCTGCTTTGAATCTCAGGATAAACATACGCTTCCGCTCTTCCAGGTTGAGAATCTCATGCTCCAGAATACTAACCCGCTTTTTCGCTTCTATCACGATATTCTTGCTATGTAACTCGGCATCTTTGATGATGTTGTCAGCCTCTTTCTGGGCATTAGACAGCAATTCTTCCTTTGTCTTCTCGGCCATCAAGAGTGTTTTGCCGATCAACTCTTCACGTCTGCTGTAAGCCTCTTTTTCAACCTCTTCCGGCTGACTGGCCGGTTTCTGCCGGGCATTTAACAACAATTTCTTCTCAAGATCTTCGATATAGAGGGCTATCTTCTCCAGAAACTCTTCAACTTCTTTCTTCTTGTAGCCGAACATACTGGAGGAAAAATTTCTATGGAGTATCTCTGCAGAACTAATCTCGTTCACTACTGACATTTTCTTTTTCTCTTTACTCATTTTAATCCTTCTCTTAGCTATAAAGGAAACAACCTGATTATTAATGCTCTAACCACAATCTGGATTAATAGAATGGCAATAATAGGAGAGATGTCGATCCCAGGCAGGGGAATCAATCTCCTTATCGGTGCCAGTACCGGTTCTGTCAAAGCCACCAGAGTACGATAAAACTGATTGGCCGGATTGGGCGAGAACCAGGAGAAAACAGCCCTGATGATTATCACCAGTATATAGATGTCAACGAGGCTCAGCAAGAACGATCTCATTCTTATACCTCCTTCTTGTGGCAGTTCCGGCAGCGTGCTTCATAAATATCAGAAGCACCGACGATTACCGTCTTCTCATCTTTTATCAATCTCTGGGTACGATTTGCCGGGTTACCGCATTTCATACAGATTGCCATTGTTTTTGTTATATATTCAGCAATCGCAAGCAGCTGTGGCATGTAACCGAAAGGCCTGTTCCTGTAATCCTGATCAAGGCCTGCGACAATGACACGTTTACCCCGGTCGGCCAATTCATTACAGATACCAACTATCTCTTCATCCAGAAAGTGAGCTTCATCGATAGCAACCACTTCGGTATCATCCTTCACAAGCTGTGCAATATCAGCAGCTCTCGTTATATTCTCTGAAGGCATCATCAGCCTGCTGTGTGAAACGATATGATCCTCATCATACCGATTATCGATCTCCGGTTTGAAAACCTGAGTCTTCTGTCTGGCAAATTCCGCCCGCCGAACACGTCGGATCAATTCTTCAGTTTTACCGCTAAACATACTTCCACAAATGACTTCAACCCAGCCAGTTTGATGATTTATTATGTTCATTACATATAACTCCTGATGCTTCATATAAAAAGGATGGTTTTGTGTCAATCTATTTATGGGATGCCCTGCTGCCTCTCTTTGTTAGGTAATTGTCACTCTTATCGAGGTAAGAAATACCTCATTAAGAAGGGTAATTTATTCTCTCTTCACTGCTTGAGTCAATAAGCACTTTTTTGTTGACCTCTTTGGTGATTCTTTATACCTGACTTATCATAAATCTATGGTGACAATATGAAATCAATGATAAAAATATATCCTCTGATGACAGTAGCTATATTGCTCGTAGTGAGTAATTTGTCTCCCTTTATTCCGGAGAGGACTAACTTCTCGAATGATTATCAGCAGCAGTTGTTTATTTCCTGGATGGAACGTGGAAGTTTTGACCCTGCTGCACCAGCCTCTATCTCAAAAGAGAAGATCAGAACAAGTTATCAAAACCGTCAGAATGGCAGTAATGTAAAGGTAGAATTTGAACTGGAAGACGCTCTAATCGTTCTGAGCAGGGAGATAGTCCCTGACAATATAATCCGAACCGGAATACCACATTTAGAACAGCACTATCGTTATTTTCTCGAGTTGTTTCTCTTCCGTTTGAATAGTGATCAGCCCTTTTTTGTCGAAGATCTGGCATCCGGCCTTGGAGTTGTAATAGAGATTGATGGGGAATACACTGAGACAGGAAATTCTCTGCATCACTACATTCAGGGGGAGAGAGCTGAATGGCAGCAAATAGTGTTTGCAGCGCACGATAATGGCTATTTCTATACCCTGGAAACATCGGCCGATAATAGCATAATTCTGCAGTTCCCGGAATATGCAGATCTCTCTTCCCGTCTATCCGCTACCCTGAGAAAGGAGTACGGGTCCGAATTCATAAAGAGACTGAAATCAGAGAGAGGCGACGGACATACCATTGCAACACTGGCAAAAAACTATTCAAAAGCTTATCCCGAAAGTGGCCGGATTCCAGTCAGCTTGCCCTATCATACCGGTTCATCCATCCCGGACCGTTCACTCCCGCTCAGGGAATATATCGAAACATACCGCGATCTGATCTGGGGCTTGGAACTGATACAGAACAAGATAGACGATCCAGGAACCTTTCTTACCAGAGAACTCCCCTGGCATAAACTACAAACATCTGACAGTTCCTACAAATTAACAGCACCACCATTCCGAGAAAATATCACACCAGATCTAGAACTCATAAAAAGAGAGCTGAGAGACGGTATGGTATTCGATACCCTCGAGGACTACGTTATTGATGAGAACAGAATTGCGACACTCGTTACCGGAGACCGTATCTCTCTTTCAGATTTAAATGATCAGGAGATTGAGATTATTACCCCATTCCTGAATCAGTTAAATGCCATGCACAGGGTTATGGGAAGCAGATTACTCAATTTCTTTCTCATTCCTGCAGATGTCAGGACAATTTTCGTCTTGAGAGATCCGGAAAGATGGGTCTCAGAGTTCGTATCTTATACAGATCTCATCCTTATGCTTTCTCATTACTGGAAAGACAGGATTGTCCATTTTGGTATCGAGAGAGTAAAAAAAGTTAACAACTATGTTGAACTTAATTGTTACCTTGCAGCAGTTTGTATAGATAGTGGTGAAATCGATTTTGCCGAGGTAAAATTCGCTCTGAGCAGGTCATTCCGCATCGACCTGGCTATGATGACTCTGCATACCGATGTCAATCCGCTGGAAGAATGAACCCAAGATTTTCCCACTATTGCCTAATTCGGAACTCTAGAGAATTATGCTAATTCTTAGCTTGACTAATCACTCCTCCGGAAATCTATTGCCGGAGTTGTTATTACATTCTGGCATAGAAATTGCATCAAACGTTTACGGATAAATATGTTGCCTGGAAATGTAGATTTCTCTGGCAAATAAAGAAAGTAGTTAAGGATATAATGGAAATATGACGGTATTAATAGTAGCGACACTTATACTCATAATCCATATGGTTATTGAGTATTTCCGCCACTCCAGAAATGTCAGACTCATCCCGATCAGAATACACGTCAATGGTACCCGGGGGAAATCGAGTGTCACGAGATTGATTGCTGCCGGCTTGAGAGCTGGCGGAGTAAGGACACTGGCCAAGACAACAGGGACAATACCGAGGCTGATACTCCCTGATGGTCGTGAATCTTCGATAATCAGGCTTTTCGGTCCAAATATTATCGAACAGAAGTACGTTTTCCGTTACGCTGCTTCACTAAAGCCACAGGCTATAGTGATGGAATGTATGGCAGTAAATCCTATCTTTCAGTGGATAACAGAGCGGAAATTTGTCAAATCCTCTGTTTCAGTGATAACCAACGTTCGTCTCGATCATCTCGATTTAATGGGTTCGAGCATTGCGAGTGTAGCCAGGTCAATAGCAAATACTATCCCGGAAAATGCCATCTGTTTTACCTCAGAAAGCAAGCAACTGCCGGTTCTCAGTCAAATAGCTGCAAGGCGTGGTTCAAAGATTGTGCATACGAAGCCGGCTGGTATAACTCAGGAAGACCTTGATCGGTTCAGTTATATAGAACATGCAGAAAATCTGGCATTAGCACTGGCGATCTGTGAACATTTCGGAATCAAGCGGGATGTAGCATTAAAGGGGATGCAGAACTCCAATCCCGATCCGGGTGCTCTGCAGAAGTTTACTGTCACCAGTGAGGAGAAGAGGCTCACTTTTTATAATGTATTTGCTGCTAACGATCCGGAATCCAGCCTTCTGATCTGGAGTAAGATAACATTTCCACTGGCCGAAGAGGAGAAGATGATAATGCTCAATACCAGAGCTGACAGGATCGCCAGGTCATATCAATTGATTGATACATTCAGTCAGGAGAGTTATGACTATTTTATCCTGACCGGTGAACGTTCGGAGCAATTGGAACATTATGCTCTCGACGGAAGGATACCAAAAGGGAAGCTGATCGTCTTAGGTGAGATAGCCCCTTCATTGATCTATGAACGAGTTTTATCATTGACAACCAGAGAATCTCACATTATCGGCATTGGCAATATTGCCGGAACGAAGAAATTCGGAGCTCAGATAGTGAGTTATTTCCATAAGAAATCAAAAGGAGGAATATAAGTGGTCGAAGCAGCTGTCGGTTTGGGAGTTATCATCAGCCTTCTTTTCAGTGAACTTTTGGGTGCATCTGCCGGTGGTATTGTCGTGCCGGGTTACATAGCGATGTACCTGCATCGTCCAACAATGATATTAGGTACTATTGCTGTCAGCCTGGCTACTCTGGTTCTGATCAAGATGATCTCCAGTGTTACCCTGCTATACGGGAAAAGAAGGATGGTCCTCTCCATCTTGATAGGATTTATTCTCGGCTGGGCTACCAGAAATATCATCTTTATTAATGTTACAATATATGATCTGAAGATGCAATCTATTGGATATATTATACCTGGTTTGATCGCCAACTGGATGGAACGTCAGGGGATTTTTCGTACACTATTTACCATGATTATCGCTGCTGTCCTGGTCAGATTGATCCTGATCATAATTGCTGGCGGGGAGGTGATGTTCGATGTATAGACCTTCATTGAAATCAATCTGGTCGCTTGCCGCACTGGCGTTAATCAGTATAATTCTTTATTTCATCGCCCAGAGCAGTTATAGTGAGATCGAGGCAGAGGGTTATGAACAGAAGATAGAGGCGTCACAGCATATGAAAGCCTGTATGGAAGTGCTGCGTGAAGAGTTTGATAGAAGAGGACTGATAATTGATGAGACTAACGATCCTAATCTGACAGGTCTCATCGGGCTGAGCGGTTCTGCAATTACTACCAGCAGGGGTATTCTCTCCGATAAGCTGACAGGATTGAATCCTAATTTTGCTGCTGTTTTGGTTGATATGTTACTCTCAGTTCGTGCCAGGCCGGGTGACTATATTGCGGTCGGTATGACTGCTGCAAATCCCGGTATCAATCTTGCCCTCTTCTCTGCAATGCATACCCTCGAACTCAACCCGGTAGTTATCACTTCGGTCGGATCATCAATGTTCGGTGCCAATCGTGAAGACTTCACCTGGCTCGATATGGAGAAGGTGCTACTCGAACATGGCCTGATCGAGTTCACCTCCACTGCTGCATCTATTGGTGGTGGGAGTGATATCGGTAGAGGCTTACCGGTTACCGGAAGAAATATTATTGTCGAGAATATCGAGAATCACGGAGTCATCTATATAAATGAGGGTGATCTGGAAGGTAACATAGAGAAACGTATGGAGATTTACGACGAGTTTCTCCCGGAACGTACCCGTTACCGCGTTTTTGTCAATATCGGTGGTGGACTTGCCAATGTAGGTGCTTCAGTCAATGCTTCGCTCATCAATGACGGGATTAACTATCGACTCGCCGATAGAAATTTTGCTACTGATGGAGCAATTATGTTATTTGCCCGGCGGAATGTCCCGGTTATTCACGTATTCAGGCCGCAGAGAGTTGCCGAGCGATACGGTCTGGTCGTCGATCCGGTTCCTCTACCTGAAGTCGGTACTGGCAGTGTATTCATTACCGAGGTCAATAACGTTACCGTAGCCTCAATCTGTCTGGGTATTCTCATACTCTGCCTGATCATCGTGATAATTTTCGACCGTTATGATAGGCATTTTACAACGAATATTATAGATCCGGAACAGGAGATATTATGATACTCTCGATTTGCAAGAAACTGAGCAGGTCGTTTTACCTCAGTTTATTCTTCATCGTTTTAACAGCCAGTATCAGCGGCTTTTTCCAGGCTCAGTGGCAGATCATCGATTTTACTGAGCATGGAACCCGGCGAATAGTAGAGATAGAGGATAATCGCTGGTATTTCTACCGGCCTGAACCGAACCGTGAGCTTACTCTCGATATTAGCGGTGGTAGAATAATGATCAAATCAGCAGTAAGGGAAGAGATAGATAATCTGACATATCAGATCAGGATCAACAATGCATTCCGCAATTTTACTGTTGAACCGCTAGATGAGAGCGGAGACTTTCTGGTTATGGAAGACATCTTCCTCAATCTGAGCCCCGGGACTCATCAATTAAGTATCTCAACTACCAACCGCCTTGCTTATTTCAAGGTCTTTCGGGAAGAGGATGTCTGGACAGTACCAACTGAGAGGGGTACTTTCGAACCGGACCAATACATAGCTGAACAGACACTCGAATCAGAAGAAACTGAGAGTCCGTATTACCTGGCCAGTAGTGAAGTGCCTGTAGAGTTCAGTGCTACTGGCCCGAACAGAGTGGATGGGTTCAGTAGATTCCTGATCAATGAAACAGAACTCGAGGGAGAGTTCGAGATTGAAGTTAATGGTAAAATCGTTGAGAGAGTAACAATACCTCAGAGGCAGACGGGAAGTTATTGGTTGAAAGAAGATAAAAATCAGCCACTCTCCATCGGTAGAAGACTGGAGTTTACCCTGCCGGCTGGAGAACATCGGGTCCGTATCATACCTCGCTCAGGCCATAAATTCATCTTCAGGCTCTTTATGGAAATCCCCCAGGAGATACCTGTTAGTGAAGAACCGGTCTACGATGAAACAACTTTTCGGGAACAGAGTATGATCAGGAGAGCTTTGAGCGGCCTGGAATTGACTGTCGGCACTTCATTTGGCTATAATGATAACGTCTTCTCCCTCTCCGATTACGATATGGATAGATTCGAGGATAGTAATCCTATATTTGACTTTGTCGATACTGCCGATGATCTGATCATTAACCCCTCAATAAGAGCCAGATACCCCATATTCTCAGGTGATTTCACATTTACGCCATACATCAATGCCAATTATTACCAGTATCTGAACAATACCGAAAAATCGAACTATTCCATCCTGAGTGCACTCTTCAACAGCTATAAAGATTTTAACCTGAATCTCTATTATGGTTATTATGGTGACCTTTATGCCCGTGATTATATCGACAGAGAAGGAACAGATGAATACGAGAAATTCGAATATGAGAAGAATCTCTACCGAGTCTATTCCTATTTTTCCTTAACCCAATACGATACACCTCTCCTCTATTTTCAGATCGAAGATTATTTCTATAATGAATTCTTCACTGAATACGATGGTAGAGCTTCTACTTATGGCATCGGATGGAGAAGATCATTCCCGAGCTTCTATCTTAGACTATTCTACTATTACCGGGAATTCATACCGGAGAATGTCAGCTATATCCTCGATGATGTAGCAATGGATGATAGAATAACCGATCCTGAATACGAAAGTAATATATACGATATCCAGTTCCGCAACAAAAGGTCTAATCTTTTTAGTGATTATGATTTCCGCCCCTACTTCGGGTTGCGAATAGAAGACCGTTACTATACAACGAAACTCCCGGTGCAGGTTGCACCCTTTCAGAGTTCTCGCCAGGAAAACCGTTACCGCATCACACTCGGATGTGAATTCTATCTTGTCAAAAATTTGAACATAATCCTTGACTATAAACATTACATTCGGAACACTTCCTCAGATTATGAAAATCTGCCGAGATACAAGGACTATAGACAGAACGTCATTAGCCTGGATTTCGAGTATACATTCAACTTTTAAGGATGAGTAGAGATATGATGCATAAAGAGACTGACAGAGCAAGAATCAGAGAATTCCTTGACCTTCTCGGTAACGAAAGGTACGAATTGCGAAAGTACCATAAACCCGTACTGGTCTATAAGGTTGACGATAAGACGGTATACTATTCTATCTGGGAAGAGGATCTTCTAACCCGTTTTGGACTGGAGAATGTTGACGGATATGATTACAAGGAAGATACCATATTCTGTCCGGATTGGGTTATCGGCATAGAGCGAGATGAGCTTATAGCTGAACTCGATGATGATGAGGACGAACTGGAGTGAGGTGACCTGGCAGGTTGTTATCAGATCGAATTCTCTGAACCACTCCCTCTTTGATATCTGCAGAGAGCAGGAATAACACAAATCAGTTTCCTCTAAACGTTATTGTCACTTGACATTCCCCATTAACAGCGATAATGGCGAGATTATACGACACAGGGGAAGAAATCCTTCCCTACAGATAGATCATATCACTGATAACGCTGTTGCAGTTCCTGATTCCTTTCTGCAGCGACAAACTGCCGGATCTTCTCCCTTTCTTTCTGGCCCGGTAATAGAGCAGGGAGGCTTGTTAAAACAAAGCCATTTACTGACAGCTCGATGACCAATCAATTACTTGACACTTTCAGTAAGCTATGAAGCCTGTTTTTCTTGTGGTCGGGAATTAAAAAACCAAGGAGAATAATTCGGTTCGAGATGAGAACTATTGTTGGAGTAATCGCAATATTTACACTCTCACTAATTGTAGTAACTACAGTTGCTCAGGAGTTACCTGTAACCGATTCTCCAAGCGAACCGGACACTCTCGATATCACTCTACCCGAAACAGATCTTCCCTACGAGACAGTCGAACTCGATTCGGTGATTTATGCCGCCGACAGCATCCATTACAATGTTATCGCCGAAGAGATTAGACTCTCATCCAATGCTTCGATGAACTATCACGGTTCTACAATTGATGCTGATGAGATCTTCATCGATCTGGAGAACGACCAGGCATATACCGAGGGTGAGACCTGGATGAAGGATGGCACTCAGATCTTATTCGGCAGATCTGTCAGATTCGATATCAGCGAAGAGAAGGGAATATTACGAGATGGAGCGAGTCAACTGGAGAAAGGTTTCTATTATGGCCGGGAGATACGCAAAGTAGGGGATGATGTCTACGATATAGATCAGGGATATTTCACAACCTGTGAGAGCAGAGAACCACATTTCTTCATCTATTCAGGCCGAATGCGGCTCTATTACGGAGATAAAATAGTTGCCAGACCAATTATCTTCTATGTCAATCATTTCCCGATTCTCCTCCTCCCCTTTGGAACCTTTTCGGTCAAAACAGAAAGAGCCAGTGGAATACTGGCCCCGGAACCGGGCTATAACAGTGTCGATGGTAAATATATCGATAATATCGCACTCTACTATGCCTATGATGATTACTTCGATGTTACTACCGCTCTCGACTGGCGCGAAAAGACCGGATGGGAAGCAAGGCTGGAAAGCAATTATATCAGAAGATACTACTTTAATGGTGATTTCCTCGCTCGCTATCAGCATCGTATTGACTCACCAGTTACCTCCAGACAGGAATGGTATATGCGAGGAAGGCACCACAGTGACTTTCCGGATCGCTCCACTCTCGATGCCAATCTCGAATTTATGAGCAGTAGAACTATCTGGGAGAGCTCCGAAGATATCGATGAAAGACTTATGGAAAGAGTTACTTCATCTGTCGCCTATCGCCGTCCATTCTTTTCTACTACTCTCAGTACCGGTGCCAATTACATTGATAATCTCTCCGAAGAGACAAAACAGATCATCCTCCCTACTCTCTCCTTCTCGCTACCCTCCAAGCCGGTTTACGAACTGTTTACAACCAAGGACCGTTTTGTCGATGCCTGGTGGACTAATTTCAACTATTCCTATAGCCTGAGGGCGGTTCATTACGGTCATATTACAGATCCTGCACCCTCTCTGGCCGATATCATCTATAAGAATAGTCAGGATCCGGACGGGAACTATATAAATCAACACAATGCCGGTATCAGACATTCAGTAGGGCTTTCATTCAACAGGACGCTGGCTGGTTGGCTGAATTTCGGTCAATCATTGAGCGGTAACGAGGTCTGGTTTGACAGAGATAGAGAGGGATCGAATTTCGTCCGGGGCAACGATTACAGTAGTTCTACACGCCTCTCCGCCTCGATTTATGGACTCGCTGCCTATCCGGACAGCAGGATAAGGGCAATCAGGCACGTTATGAGCCCCTCTCTGTCCTTCAACTATTCCCCCGATTTTTCGCATAATGAACGGTTCTATACCTTCAGCGGTATCTCTCTTAACAGGAGTGGCAAGCAGCGAAGGATCAACTTCGGCCTGAATCATAAGTGGTCCTTCCGTATATTCGATTCTGAGACAGAGAGAGAGAGGGTCCTGAACGACCTTTTCACCCTGAACTCCTCGATTTCCTACGATCTGGAAAGAGAGGGGAAGGGATTCTCCGATATCAGTCATTCCGCAGGTTTCCGGCCCGGTCAGATCTCCCTCCCCTGGTTTAATCTCCGCTTTAATACCACCGGCTCAGCACGGCAGGATGCCTATGATTTCAATATCATCAGCTGGAGGATCGGTAACACTCTCAATTTGAGCGGAGAATCTTCCTATTTTGATTATTTTCCTCTGGAGAAGAATGTCTTCTTTACCGGTGCTGCTTTCCAGCCCGAACCTGAAGAGAATGATTTTATCGATAATGAATCGCAGGAGACAGTTAGAGACCTTACCAGGCTCAGCAGCGAGTTCCCCTGGGATATTAACTTCAACTACGATTATTCACGCGTTGTAGAGACCGGTACCTATACGAGTAATCTCCGTTCTTCGCTCTCCCTGAAACTGACTCAGAACTGGTCTCTGAACTATAATAACTATGTCAATCTGGAGAGGAATGAACTCGTTTCTCAATCCATATCGATCAGCCGAGATATGCCCTGCTGGCGTTTACTCTTTACCTGGTCGAAGCAGGGTGACTATTGGACTTACCGTCTGCAATTCTACAATATAACTCTCCCTGATGCCCTGAGAATAAGGCGCTCAGAATACAAAAGGGGATGATCCGAAGGTAACTCTGTAAAGGGAAGCAGAGAATTCGATGATGGTACTATGAAAAAGCAATTAGCAAATAGTGAATCCAGCAGGACTATGAAAAACGGTAACATAAATAGCCTGCCTGGTGCAGTATTTCTCGATCGTGACGGAACGGTTAATCACGATAAAGGCTATATAAGCCGGCCTGAAGATTTCAACATCTATCCCTATGCCGGCAAAGCGATAAAGATGCTGAACGATCTCAGAATGTTGGTTTTTATTGTTACTAACCAGTCAGGAGTGGCCCGGGGGTATTATACGTTGGATGATCTGGATAAAATCCATTCCAGGATGAAAGAGCAGCTAGCAGAACAGGGTGCCAGCATAGACGGAATTTACATTTCACCCTATTTTTCTGAAGGAACAGTCGACCCTTATGTTGTTGACCATGAAGATCGAAAACCTAATCTCGGCCTCTTCAAGAAAGCGAGGAGAGAGTTTTCATTTTCCCCGAAAGATTCATTTATGATCGGAGACAGGTACAGTGATATCGTTTTCGGTAAACGTGCGGGCCTGACAACTATTCTTGTCCTGACTGGTGATGGAGAAAAGGAGTTTCTCAACAACCGTAAAGATTGGGAATACAGTCCCGATTATATTGTCAGAGATCTTCTTGTAGCGGCAAAATTCATAAAAACAGGAAGATACTGTCTCAGATAGACTTGCCTGCATTATATCTCCTGGAGCCTAAAATGGTTGCCATCTCCCATTAATCGCTACCTATTTCTCTTTCTATCGATATCTTATCTTCTTTTGACAACTGCCTGCTCCGATTGACTATTAACTCACCTATCAGGCCGATAGAGAAAAACTGCAGGCCGACCATAATGAGCAGGATACTCATAAAGAGTAGTGGCCTGTTACCGAGTGGCATACCGAGAAAGAGTTTCAAATAGGAGAGGTAGAGGCCTGTCAGAACCCCGGCGATTGTGAAAATACTCCCGATTCCGCCAAATAAATAGAGGGGACTTCTGCTGTAATCGGTGATCAATTTCACGGTAAGCAGATCGAAAAATCCACGCAGAAAACGCTCACCTCCATATTTTGACTTACCGTGGATCCTGGGACGGTGTTCCACCTCCATCTCTGAGATTTTGAAACCTCTGGCTGCAGCGAGTACCGGTATGTATCGATGCAATTCACCGTAGATATCGAGTTCTTTCACCACCTCTCTCCGATAGGCTTTGAAACCGCAATTGAAGTCGTGCAGTTTCAGGCCGAAGAAGAGTGATGTTACAAAATTGAAGAATCTGGAAGCTAATCGCTTACCGAGCGGGTCGAATCTCTTTCTTTTCCAGCCGGTAACGAGATCATAACCCTCATCGAGTTTCTGTATGAAATGTCTTATCTCTGTCGGACTATCCTGCAGATCAGCATCCATGGTAAATACTACCTCTCCGGTTACTCTTCTGAAACCACACTGAAGAGCGGCCGCTTTACCGTAATTTGTCCTGAATTTGACAACCCTGACACGGTGATCATCTATTCCCAGTTTCTGTAGTAATGCAAAGCTACCATCATTACTCCCGTCATCGATGAAGAGCAACTCATAATCGTATCCCTTGAGTTCGGTTCTGAGCTCTTTGTACAACTGCTCTAAACTCTCTACTTCATTATATACCGGAATGATAACAGATATTGTCATAATCTCACCACCTTATTAGGGGTTTATTCCTTGATTTACTCACTCTCTCTCCCATACTTAAATACTTATCGGAATGAACACCGAGGCAATTGACATGATGATCCCTGTCAGGATAGGCATCTTCACATTATCATTGATTGGAATTTCTATCAGCTCGGCTAGAGTAGCTGCCAGTGCACCGACGAGCGCCATCCCGGGATGCAGGCCGAAGATAAGGGCATAGACGAGGCAGGATGTGAAACAGGCTAATGAACCTTCCAGGCTCTTCGAAGTTCCCCGGATCTTTCTCGTCCCGTATCTGATACCCAAAATAGCCGCGAGTGTATCTCCCAGAGAGAGAAAAGATAGAGCAGCAAAGGCAATCTCTCTGGGAAAGAGAGCAATTGTAAAAACCGTGGAAGTCAGAAGATATGAGGCACCGGTCAGATCGAATATCTCGTGCTTCCGCATCATAATCCCGAATATTCTGTAGAATACACGTTTAAATGTCTTGTTTTCCAGTCTGATCAACTCAATAACTACCGCTGCAAAAGCAAAGGGGAAGAGGATCATTATCGCGAGAGTTTTGTTATAACCAAGAATATAGCGGTATGCAAGGGGAAGAGCTATCGAAGAGATATGGATAGATTTCCGGTAAAGCTCTTTAATCTCCCGCCTGGTTAATATCAGACCCCCTCTCATCTCTATCTCCACTTTATCGGATCTATTCGCGACCCGATGATTGTCTCACTAAAATGCTACTTTGCTGACTACAAAGGCTCTGGCCATTTCGGCAATCAGTTTGGGATCACCCTTGATCACCTGTTTAAACAGTTCGGTAAGCGTAAATTTCTCCGGTGGTATGTTATTACACATCTCTGCTATCTTATCCAATCTTGAATCAGATGCATTAAGTACCTTCTCTTTTATTGAATACATGAACCGGTGCTTGGAACCGAGTACTTTCTCCCATCTCTGGGGATATGCCTTAAAAGCCCGTTCGGAATAATCTCCCTTTGAAATTGCTTCGGCTGCTGTCACCCCCGCTATTCTGCCAGCTATCATAGCCTGTTTGATTCCCCCACCTGTAATAGGATTGACCTGATGGGCTGCATCGCCTACGAGCAGAAGATTATCAGCAGTAATCTGCTTTAATGTCGTAGTAATCGGTATTCCAGCATAGACGGTATAACTGATCGAAGCATTGGGAAACCGCTCTGCGATAAATTCGTCCAGATATTCCTGGGCCGGTTTCTCATGAGCAAAACAACCAGCGATCCCCAATCCAACGTTCGCCGACCTCTTCGATTTCGGAAAAATCCAAACATAACCACCCGGAGCATAGTTTGAACCGAAGAAGAATGATATGACATTATCTTCGACATCGATGTTATTGATCGTATATTGCACACTGGTTGAGATATCTTCCAGTTTCAGATTGGTTTTCAGCCCAAACCAGCGTCCCACTCTAGATTCTATGCCGTCCGCTCCGATAACTATCTTACAGCTGACACGATGGATAACACCCATCTTCTTGTATTTTACCGTGATAGTTCGATCGCTATTCCGCTCGATCCCGGTAACGTTCGCTTTGGTACTCATCACGACACCGGCTCGACAGGCGATATCACAGAGTGCCGCATCGAACAGTCTTCTTTCGAGAACATAACCCCTGACTTCACTCTTCATCTCCAGACTGCTGCCATTCGGGGTATAAAGCCTTGCCGTATCGATTTCGGAGGCTATCCACCGTTTATCGATCTTAATAAAATCTTCTAAGCCACCACCTGAGATACCTTCAGCACAACGGACAGGAATTCCCGGTTCCCTGTCTCGTTCCAGCATCAAAACCGAAGCTCCATTCTCTGCCGCAAAACGGGCCGTAACACTACCAGCAGGCCCGGCACCAACAACTATTACATCATAATCTGTCATCGTCATCTTTTAACTCACCCCGCTATATTTTACTACTTCTGATTTGTTCCTCTTTCATTATAACCGGTCTGTATGCTCTTCATTCAGCCAACTCTTCTGTCAATATTGCCCGGGCAGGACAGACGACGACACAGTTACCACATTTGGTACATCTCTCATTATCGATCAGAAGATAAAATTCATCCATACTGATCGCATCAACCGGACAAACTGCTATGCAACTACCACACAGATCACATAAATCTCTGTTCACTATCATCTAATATCTCCATTTATTCAGGTCTCTCGTTCTCTTTTTCATATAATCTGTAGATTAATTATCCGGCGTTATCCTGCTGGCTCGCTTCAAAGTCGAGTATCAGGTATTTCCCGTCCGGCTTGAACGTAAACACAATATCATAGCTGATACCAGGAGTATAGCTCTTAAAAGAGAGAGGACAGATATTATCCATCAATTTCTCAATCTGATAATTCTCGATGAGAAATACCGGTTCCGGTGCACTCTCTCCATAAGGGGCAAAACGATTCAGTATCTCAGGTAACCGGCTGAGTTCTCCCTCTTCAATGATCGCATCGACATATATAACGCGATGCTGGTTTATTGCAGCCCGTTCTTTCTCCACGTATTCTGCAAAGAGTTCTTTGAGACGGTCAATCTTCGATTTAGCTGTTAGAAAACCGGCTGCCCTGACGTGTCCCCCATACTGATCCAGAGCTTCGCTACAATAATCAAAAGCTTTTACCAGATTGAATCCGTCTGTACATCTCGCTTCACAGACAGAATCGCTATTCTTGTCTTTCAACATCAGCACCGGGATCTTATAATGATAAGTTATATAGTTGGCCGCCCAGCCGAGAAGTGAATATGGAATCTTATCCTCTTTATCATGATAGATATAGAAGAGGTCATCACTATCTGGTAGATACTGGTCTATGTAACGTTTGACAATATAGAGATTACTCTCGTAATCCCCCTTCCTGGGGAGAAGTTCAGCTATGATCTCTCTTTTCTTATACACCGGTGCCAGCAGGAGATAGAGTGCAGAGTTCTCCCCATCACTCTCCCGGCCATTGTTAAGTAGTTTGATGATACCGGTTAAAAATGACATTTTGGAGAAATAATCGTCTTTAACCATATTATATCCCGGGCAGAGCATCAGGGTCGTATCGTCGATAGAGAACCACCTCTTGAGGGCAATCCGGCAGAGAATACGGTTTACTCCTGTCATCGGCACTTTGTCAGCTATACTTCCAATCGCCGTCCAGAGGAGGTAGTTCTCCGGTAAGGTCTCCTGTAGCAGCTCCGCCATCCTCTTCACGAGAAAGAAGGTCACCCCTACACCGGCCAGCATATCATAAGGATAAGGACAGTCAGCCTGCTTGGGATTGACTATCAACGAGGCTTTGGGTAACTCGTCCGGTACGATGTGATGATCTGTGATGATCGTCTCACAGCCGAGTTCATTCAGCCGCTCTATGCCAGCGTGGGAAGAGATACCACCATCGACAGTAACAACAAGAGAATGGCCATCCCTTTTGACTCTCTCTATAAATCTCTCCTGGATACCGTGGTGTTCTATCAGTCTGTTTGGAATATAATAGTAATGTGAACGGGAACCGATCCGGCTGAGGAAATTAAAGAGAATATAGGTACTCGTGATTCCGTCGAGGTCATCATGCCCGAAAATTATGATCTTCTCGCCATTGCGGACAGCTTTTATTATTCTCAATGCTGCCGCCTCCAGATCTTTCATCCTCTTCTCATCTGGGAGTGAATAACCGAAATATTCATAAAGATGTGCTCCACTGAAGTTGTTTTGTTCTATCTCACTCCTCAAATTCTGCAGATGCTCAGAGAGTGCCGATGCCGTCCGTTCTCTAATGATCCATTTCATAGCTGTCTCTCTTCCCTCCTACAGGCTTCGAATCTATTAGCGTGATGTTTGAGTTTACCTGTAGGTCTCAAACTCTGCCTCTGGTATCTCTCTGTCTCCTATTCTTTTCGGACGACTCCGGAAGAAATCAAAGCCCGAAAGACTGATCCCGAAGAGGATATTCCTGTCCTGATACCTGTTCTCGTCTTTGTCTCCTCGAACCATATACTTCAGTGAAAGATCTATCTGATTATTGGGCGATTGGAGTGGAATGGTAATACCACAGGTTAAGGCCATCTCATTTAGATCATTGCCATTAGCCTGAAAGGGTAGAGTCCGATAATAACCCCCTATTCTTAAAGGTATGCGGCGATACCACCTGTCCCGGCCCCAATAGGGTGTATAGGCAAGACCCAGGCCGATGCTATAAGTGTCGGAAGGATCGTCATAGAAATCGGTCTCACTCCAGAACTCATACTCCAGATCGGCAGTCAGGCGATAATTATCCGTCAGTTTGTATGCCATGCCAATCCCGGTCTTCTGTGGCAATTCAAAATTGCTGTCACCCATGTCATAAACAGAATGAACGGTCACCAGCTCTTTATCACCCTCGAGTGATACCGGGATCCTATACAAAGCTCCTAACGCATAGTTGCCGAAATTCCTGTTTACACCGATTGAAATCCCCGGACTACGGAAAGTCTGGTTCAACTCATACCTGGGATTGATGGCATTACCCATACCCTCGAACTCCTGAGACCAGGCCCTGAAATGATGGCCGAGAAAATAGTCGAATGAGATACCGGTATTCAATATTCGGTGTTTGTAGGCATAGAAAAATGAGGTTTTATATATATAGGAGCGGACCTTGTTTATCTCTGTATAGTTATACGATTCTCCCTCCAGTTCAAATGTCCTGTCATAGCTGTAAACATCAGCACTCCCAGAAAGAATTGGGGTAAAATCGAATCCGATTCGATGTCTGCTCAACGGCACGGTAAAATTGAAATAGGGAAAATGAATCCCATCCTTGCGAAAATCATTACCCGCTTCGTCATAGTAATAGAAATAGCCATAGACGATGCCGGACGAAAAATGAACCTGATTGATAGTGGTCGCAAGAGAGGGATTGCTGTACCCTGTGTTGATCCTGAACACATCACCAATTCCTGTTTCTCCCATACCGGAACCGTAGATATCACTGTTACTCTCGTTATTGGGAATTCCTGTGAAGGAAAATACCGAATTAGCTGATAATACCGACAGGCTCATCAGGGTTATCAATACACTAAATAAGATGATCTTGATCTGCATAGTTATTCTTCCCTTTCTCTTAATTTACTCTCTCCAAAAAATCTCATCTCTCTTTGTTGTCAATCTTTTGCTGGTTATACCTGCTTAACCGATTTCTCTCGCTTTGTTACCTCTCTGCTCTTAAAATCCCGTAAAGCAATTTCTCTCAGAGAGTCCATCAGGGAGCAGGGGAATCGGCACTATCCGACTCCCCTGCTCCTCTGATGTTGACCAATGAAAAGTTGTTATTCCTTCATTACATTATGCATCACTAACAGGAATCAGGCCAGAATAACATACAGCCAGTTGAGCATGAGCAGCAGGAGAAAGATGACAAATATGGTATTCTGTTCCCGTCTGGAACAGACCAGTTTTATAGAAATATTAAAAACCAGCTGTAAGGCCATGTAGATCAGCACTATCAAGGTGAGAATGAACATCAGTGGATTGTAGCTCACAGCTGTCAGGAAATTTCCCCTGGAAGCAGAGAGAAATGCCCTGGTGATTCCACAGGATGGGCATTCAAAACCAAAAACTCTGTGGAAGAGACAAAGCTGCACATTATTATGGCTCAGTGTGTGAACCAGATAGAGGAGTAAAAGGCCGAAAAAAAAGAGCAATATCGGCAGCTTCTCTTGCCGAAAATTCCCTCCTGTCTTATGAAAACGGAGACGCATAGCCCCTTGGTGTTATTATCCCTGATTTCCGGTTACCTGGTTTCTGTAAAGAGCGAGAAATCAGAATCCGGAGGCAGCAGCAAAAACAAAGAAGATCAGATAGATAAGTGTACCGAGAATCCAGAGGCAAACCCCAACAATTCCGAGTATCTTTCCAACATTAGTTATATCTCTACCCGAAGGATCCATGATTCCCTGATCCATTTTCTTGAGATCAGTATCACCAAAAATCCAGGATAGAATAGCGAAAATTCCACAGCAGAGCAATCCCAGAATACCGAAGACAAGAACCATTGTTCCTCGATGAGGTTCCAGATAACCTCCACCTGTAGTTTGCTGATAAATCTCTTGATTGGTCTCCATATTAATCTCCTTTCTTGATCTTTGGACTTTGCAGTCTCTATCTATATTTCATAACTACCGTTACAGAATCAAACTACAGATTCGGAAGCTTTTCCCGAGTGCGTTATCTTGCTTCGGTGTCAAAAAAAGTCTCTTACAATGGTTATGTCAAGAAATAAGAGAAACACATTCTGTTATCTCCTCTTGGAAACGAAATGATTCTTCCCGGTAGCTGGCAGAAAATTTTCGATGATCATCCCTGTATAAATTACGGTAACTTAACGCGCTAAGGAACATTTCCGAGTTGCAGGGATTGAGATTATCAGCGACTGGAAACATCCGAAAAAAAACGCCAGGCTGGCCTGAATGTGAATAATAACTTGACAATAATTATAGTGTCAGGTATTTATACATAATCTGTATTAATGGAAAGAAATTGTATAATCATGGAGGATTATATGTCGTTTTTTTCTTTAAAGAAGAAGAAAGGTTACAGAGATGAGGAGATCCCGGAAGTGAAGACCCTCAAAGATTATCAAAACAGGAGATATTATCATACTGAGAAACCACTCTCACGTGTTATATCAATGCTCCGCAGACTGGTATTCAGGGTAAACTACTCCTGAGCGATTCTGTTTAACCTTTTTTTCATTTCGCTATGAGAGGTAATCACTGGGGCAGGTTTTTCGGTATTACCGCTTTTGGCGAAAGTCACGGCCCGGCAGTCGGTGTCGTAATCGAAGACATCAAACCGGGAATCGAATTCCCTTTCGACGAGATCCGTCAGGCTCTTGAACGGCGAAGGCCCGGTAAGGGGGAATTTGTCTCTTCACGAGAGGAGAAGGATCAATTCGAAGTTCTCTCCGGCCTCTTTGAAGGTAAGACTACCGGTATGCCTATCTGTCTCGTTGTTTACAATCGGGATGCCCGTTCAGAAGATTATGAAATTTTACAGGAACTCTTCAGGCCCGGGCATGCAGATCTCAGCCTCTACCGCAAATTCAAAATCTTTGACTATCGTGGCGGTGGTAGGGTTTCGGGCAGGGAGACCATTGCCCGCGTAGCAGCTTCTCCACTTGTAGCCAGCATTATTGAACCGGCTGAGATCGAGATATATCCCCTCTCTATCGGGAAGATCAGAATAGAGGATATTGATCTCGAGTTTTTAAACAGTAATGAACTCGGCTGGCCCTGTCGGAAAACCTTCGACAGTTTACTGGATTACCTGGCGGATATCCGGCTGAAAGGTGATTCTGTCGGGGGTATCGTACAGGTAAATATCCGGAAATTACCTGCTGGTATTGGAGATCCGGTATTTGAAAAACTCGATGCCAATATCAGCAAGGGTATTATGACTATTGGTGGAGTTAAGGGTATAGAATTCGGTGCAGGATTTGAGCTGGGCAGTATGCAGGGAAGTGAGGCTAATGATCCGCTTGATTCGCTCAGTTTCAGTGAGGAACCGACAAATAGCGGTGGAATTTACGGTGGTATCTCCTCCGGTGATCTACTCTCATTCCGTTTTGTCGTCAAACCTACCCCTTCCATCTCGTTACCACAAAAGAGTGTTGATCGCTCCGGCAATCACCGGACATTGAAGCTCTCAGGGCGTTTTGATACCTGCCTGGTCCCGAGAATTATCCCTGTCGCCGAGGCTATGCTCAAACTCGTTCTGGCCGATGCGATTAGCTATCAACGGCTGGTAGAGAACAAACAATCCGATCTGACTACTCTGAGAGAGGCGATCGACAAGGTAGATGAGGACATCCTCCTCTCTATTTTCCGTCGTGATAAGCTCATAGAGCAGGTAGCCGAACTGAAGAGAAGTGAGAAGCTGGAAACCTATCAGCCTGAGAGAGAGAGGGAGGTATTCAGAAACCTGATCGCTAAAGGAGCAGAGCTCGGCATCGATCCTGAACTGCTCAGAAAGATATGGGAGATTTTATTAGAACATAGCAGGAACAGACAGTGAATATTCTCGCTATTCCGGCATTAGATCATTTTCCCTATACTGAACTGAAGAATTACGATTATGATCTGCAGGAGATACGGCTGGATTACTCTAATGAGCCTGAAAAGATTATCGAGAGGATCAGAAACTTCCTGCCACTCGACCCGATCACTATCGTTACGCTCCGGGATATCTCAGAGGGGGGCATTAATTCCTTCCCTTTCCGGAATAAAATCCGACTCTATCAGGATGTAATCAGAAGATTCAACTGTATGGTCGATTGTGAGATCAGACTCTTTCAGAAACATCGACCTGACCTCCCTCCTCAGAACCTTATACTCTCCCGGCATATCACTCCAGCTGAGGATAACATCGAAAAAACCGTCCTTGAAACAATCGAGCAGGCTAATCGACTCCAGATCCGATATCTGAAAATTGTTCTGCCACTCGAAAGATACAAGGCTCTGACGAAATTAAGAGACTGGAGTGACCTCTCTGATAATCCATTGATAATAGCTGGCAGCGGATTTCTGGGGAAACTGTCCCGTATCCTCTGGAAACTCTCCGGCTCTGCGGGAGTTTATACCGGCCTCCAGGAGTTTCAAACTGCTGACGAACAACTCACCCCTCAGGAATATACCCTCTTCGGTTGTCAATATCTGGACGAAAAGACCATTATCGGCGGACTTATAGGTGGACAGCAGGTCTATGATTCTATCGGTATGTCCTATTACAACCAGCGGTTGAGATTGATTGACAGCAAGATCGCTTATCTACCTTTCCCGGTAAAAGATCCCGAAGATTTCCTCTCCTGGTTAAAGCAACTGAATAGAAAAACTAGGTTTTTCGGGTTCTCTGTGACAATGCCCTTCAAACAGGCATTACCTCGGATGCTGGAGATCAGAGACAGGCCGGTTAATCTCATATCGGTGTTAACAGATGAAGAAGAACAACTCCCAATCGGAAAAGAAGAATTCTTCTTTAATACTGACAGAGAGGCTTTCAGAAAAGCTTTCTCTATCCTGAAAGTCAGGGAGAGCGATAGGATACTCCTCTATGGCTCCGGTGGTTCGGCTCGAGCTTTCCTCGATGAATTTGACCACCTGCCGGGCCTGGTTATCTGTGGCAGAAACAGAGAAAATACACTCAAATGCAGAGATAACCGGAAGGTCGAATACCTGGCTCCCGATAAACTGAAAGAGGACAAATTTGAACTGATTGTTAATACCACCCCAGTCGGTATGACGGGTGAAGATTTCTTTGCCGTTACAGGTGCTGCTCTGCCAGAAAAAATGATCGACCTCCCCTACAGAGAAAAACCGACAGAAACTGCTATTACCTGTCAGGATAATGACATACCATATATCGACGGCAAAAAGTTCTGGCTCCTGCAGGCAAGAAGCCAGGAAGAGGTGTTCAGCCGGAATATCAGAAAACTGCTCTGATCTGGATCCTCTGCTCTCCAGAATTAATCTCTTCCATAAAAATCCTGTAAGCAACCATAGTTCCATACATACATCTTCAAAGCATTATTATCATAACAGGATTAAGGAACATCTATTCAATTATCCACATTCTACTATTTCCCGCAAATTCGCATACCTCTGAGAAATTACTTGACAGTCTGAATTCTATCTTTTTAATAGATAATAAGATAAATAGTTCTTAAACTGGTGTTTCCCTGGATTTGATGTTCGGTTTTAATCTCTTGTGTCACGGGGAATTATCCGGGAAGAACCATTATCTATGAGGAAGGTGATGAGAATGAAAGTACTTTTAGTAGGACGATGGGGTAAGACACATGCCCTGGCAATGGGATTAAAGCGCAACAGTGAAGTGAAGCTCTATACTATGATGGACAGGAAGAACGGGTCGATAGTCGCACTCTCAGAAGATTATCAACTGATTGATCTGAAAGATAGCAAGGCAATCGAGAATTATGCTCTGGATAGAAATTTTGACCTGGTAGTAATTGTCCCGGAGATGTCATTGAAGACAGGGATTACAGATGTTTTATCGGCAAAGGGGATCCCGACGGTAGGGGCATCCCGGGCTAGCAGTATTCTGGAGAGTGACAAGGTCTTTCTCCGGAAAATGTTGCAGAAGCACAGGTTTGAAGAGGCTGTCGAATTTTCTGTTTTTCATAATAAGGAAGAAGCGAAGGATTATATCGAACATTCTGATAAGGAGTATGCCATCAAACCAGCTGGCGTAACTGAAGGTGACGGTGTCAAGGTAATGGGTTTACAACTTGAGAGCAGGGATGAGGCTTCAGCCTACATAGATCATCTCTTTGATAACTCCATAGGTGGTTATCCATATGTAATAGTCGAGGAGAAACTCGAGGGTGAAGAGTTTTCGCTTCAGGCATTTACTGACGGTAAGAGTGTCGTTGCCATGCCTGCAGTCCGGGATTACAAGATGTTAGAGGAGGGAGACCGGGGAACCAATACACCCGGGATGGGTTCCTACAGTGATGTAAATCATCTTCTTCCCTTTTTGAGCAGGACTACATACAGGCAGGCAACTGCCTCACTGAAGAGAATCCTGCAGATCATGGAGAGGGAGAATGGGGCGATCTATAAAGGTTTCATAACCGGGCAGTTTATGCTTACAGATAAAGGTATGAAACTAATAGAGATAAATGTACGTCCCGGAGATGCGGAGATACTGAATATAATCCCGCTGCTGGAGACCGACCTGACAGAGATATGTCTTGCAATCGCAGATGGTAGACTCGATGATTTACAGATTGAATACAAGAACAGGGCAACTGTCTGCAAGTATGTCGTTCCTCCCGGATTCCCTACCCCTGGTAAAAAACCGGTGAAGGTAGAGATCGATAGAGAGAGGATCACTGAACTGGGTGGTTATCTCTTTCAGTCCTGTTTTGACATGGATGAGAACCTCTATGAACCAAGCCCGCGGCTTTTCGCTGTTACAACAACGGCGAGTGATATCTATAGTGCCAACAGGAAATGTGAGGAATGCCTGAAACTGATCCGTGGTCAGGGAATATTCCATCGCAGGGATATCGGAACGAAAGAATTGACGGAGAAATATAATGGAAATCAGAAGATCATCAGTTGAAGATTTTCTTAAACTTCACGAGCTGGTCGGCAGGATAGAGAACATTGTTCAGCATCCCCCACACTTCTATAAGATTATGCTCCGCTATTTCGGTGATACCATAATCCTGGCCGAGGAAGAGGGTGAACTCACTGGGTTTCTGCTCGGGTTTGTCTCTCAGACCAATCCGGAAGAGTACTTCATCTGGCAACTCGGGGTTGACCCACGTTACAGAGGAAGAAAGATTGCCGGGAAGATTATGGAAGAGACGATTAAGGCTGCCGGTGAGAAAGGATGCAGATTAGTCAGTGCAACAGTAGAGATTGTCAATATCCCCTCGCAGCGACTGTTCGAATCGAGTGGTTTTCAGATCGTTACATCGAGTGAGGATGGCGAGTTGATTAATGAGAATGGTAAGCTGGCTATCAAAAATTATTATGCCAGCGGGACCGACCAGATATTTTATGCCAGGGAGATTAATGATCTGAAAACCTGAATCTATCACGAGTACAGGCTGTTCACCAGCGTAATAGCAGCCTGCAGGTTAGAACAGGACTTACTACCGGACACTCCTACTATACAAACGATCAGTCCGGGTTTCCGGGTATGAGCTTTCTATAGTTTGAATATTTTGATCTCCAGACCTCTCCGCACTTTGATCTACCGTCCCTTCCTAACTCGCTCCCGAGCCGGGAAAATCAAGCTTATTCTGGCTAATTTAGATTGACACAATCGTTGCCGATATTAGTTTATTGATTGAATGGAGTTATTAATGAGAATAAAATATAGATATCGGACAAAGAGATTCAGCACAGCAGGAATGGTAATAGTATTGCTGCCCGCTTTCATTTTGGCGATCTTGCTTCTGCCCGGTTGTAAGATCGGTGATTCAGTTGGACCGGGTGGCACTTCACCTAATATCTATCATATCGGCGAACTGGATACTCCTGGTTTCGCCTATGCTGTTGATATCTCTGATTATGATGTCTATGTAGCCGATGGAGCCGGCGGATTAAGGATAATCAATGTCGCTTCTCCCCACTTCCCGCAACAAAAAGACTACTACGAAGATGTGGGCATCTATTACGATGTGAAGTACAGTGGTGGTGATTACGTATATGTAGCTGCCGGTGAAGCTGGATTCAAGATAATCGATGTTAAGAGTCCCTTCGGACCGGAATTGATAGATGAGTACGCCACTTACAATGCTTTCGGTCTGGATTATGCTGGGCAATACGTCTATCTGGCAGACGAGATGTCAGGGGTGAGAATTTTAGATGTTTCAAATCCCTTCAGTATCTACGAGATCAGCAACCTGATGGTTCAGGGGCAGAGAGTTAATAACGTTACCGTTCAATGGCCTTATCTCTATGTATCGAGCAGGTACGGATTCTCTATTGTTAATATAGAAAACCCGATAGCACCTATCGAATTACACTACGAAAGTGCACCGAGTCATGTTTATGATATCGAGATTGTCGATCACCGGGCTTACGTAGCCTACGAAGGTGGATTAAGAGTATATTACGTTAATGATCCTTACGACCCTGAATTACTCGGGTTCGTACATCTCCCCTCTACTGCCCGGTCTGTTACAGTCAGAGGTGACTTCGCCTATGTAACTATTGGCAGAAACGGTCTCTCGATTATCGATATCTCCGATCCTCATAACCCCTATGAAATCGCTTACTACAGTCCTGCAGCAGGAGAGATGTCGGATGTGCTGCTACAGGGGAGATATCTCTATTTGGCCAATGGTGAAGCCGGACTCATGATACTTGAATTCTGGCCCGGCTTCTAACCTACTGTAACAAAATAAGAGAGATATTATCCCGAAAGCAGAGTTTTCTGTATTTAACTGACCAGATATCTGTATGAACTGTCAGAAAGAGAAGTAGACGAGTGCATTGACTCGCCAGAGCTGTTCTTTTATACTGTTACCGGTACTGCTTACTCCGATAGTTACAAGACTGTTGCGGTCGGGTAATAGATAGGTTAACTCGAAAAGATGGTTGAATTCATACCTGATATTCGACCAGATAAATCTCGGCCGGAATCTGAACTCCAGCCGCTCGATACGGCGGAACATCTCCAGTTCCAGAGTATGATACGTGTTCTCGGCAAATATCTCGTAAGCCTCACCAACCCTGTTACCACTGTTATTCGTATCGTATGTATAAGATACCCCCAAAAGAAGATCGTAATAATGATAGAAGTAATCCCGTTCGGGTATAATCGCATAATAACTGTATACCCAGGGAAAACCGGTAAGGACAGAATAAGTCGCGGAATACTTCCTGTACATCCTGTCCATGATCGCATCTTCAAAGTGAAAGTCGTCATAATCGGCACGGAGATGATATTCCTGCTGTAACAGCAGGTTGTTATTAAGCGCAATATTCAGAGTGGGAAGCAGATTATACTTACGGGTTGATTTGTTATTGGCCGACATACCCGCTTTCAGATAGACCTCCTCCATACGTGTGTAGTTGAAATGGTTAATCAGCTTGATATTGTCACGGAGATATGTATGCAAACTGATCTGCTTCTCATCGATACGTTGATCATTATCGAGGATACTTCCGCTGGCAGGATAATCGGTTTGGGTGAGTTTTAGATTGTTGATAAACACCAGTGAATCCCGATCCGAAAGTGCATAGGTTACACCAGCAGTAAGGATTCTCTGTTCCTGCTCCCTACTATTTGATTCATCTTCGAAAGAGCGGGACACGACCCTGTATTCAGACCCGACAGTTAAAAGGAAACTGCCCCAACGATAAACTGTATCGGCAAAGAGGGAATTATCAAGTTCCAGGTAGTTCCGTTCTCTCCGTTCCTGCAATCGATTGTCTCGCCCCTGAAACCTGTCGCCCAGACGGACTGTTATGTTTTCACTGAGGCGGTTTTCGTGCTGAACAGCCGCACGGTAGTCAGAACGGATATGTGTATCGATCTCATCATTCAGCAGATAGATCTTATTCCTATCCCGCTGGAAGAAAAGTTCTGTATCTATGATGGGATCGACCAGGTCGAAATGGACTTCTGCTCCGTAAATCCTGGAAAAATCGTAGTCAAGATGGACAATATTGAAAAAAGTGTCGAGAGTGAGATATGCACTTTCATATTCGCGGGCAAAGCGGATATTGTTATTACTCCGATAACCGTCACTCCTGACCGAACTGTCGGAATATCTGCTGTTGATATCATCTGCATGAATATAGGTCAACCCTCCGATAATAGAGAGACTGTCTATCGGGTTGTAGAGCAATTCAAGACCTACATGACGCCTGGTCTTCTTGATTTCATACTGTTCCAGATCAGGTTGTGCCTTATCTATTGCAGAAATGTAATCGAGATGAAGTGTATAAAAAACACTGTTATACCCTTTACTCAATTCCCAGATCATATCGGCATTTCTACTGTAACGCTGAAAGCGCCTGTTACGACTCTGGCTGAAATTACCGTAATTACTGAACTGGAAACCATTGAGAAATTCGTAATTATACTGATAGTTGTTCAGAAAGGAGATATTACCGAAATAACTCTGATATTCACTCTCCAGAAGAATAGCTTCACTCTCCGGGATGGCGAACAGTACGAATAATCCGGTACAGATTAGAAAAATCTTCCTCATCTAAACTCTCCCCCCGATTTCCTAAGTCAAAGCTCAAAGGTTTGTCAAGCCTTATTCCCAGTCTCGACAACTCTTCTAAAGAACGATTGGCAGTTAATTTAGATAATAACTCTATCTCTTCGGTCGTCAGAATATTGCTCAGATTGTTCTTTAATGTCTTGCGTCGCGCCTGAAATGAGGCTTCGATTATCTGCCAGTATAGTGCTGGATCTTCCGGTTCCATCCTGTCAAGTCGTGGCACGAGTTCTATAACTTCCGAATCAACCTGGGGTTGTGGCCTGAAGAGATGCCGGCTAACGCTAAATAGTTTTCTCACCCTGAAACTGTGCTGTATCCTGATACTCATAACACCGTAACTCTTTACTCCCGGAGAAGCTGTTATCCTCTCCGCAACCTCTCTCTGGACCATAATACAGATCTGTGCAAAATAGCCAATATGTTTGGTAATCTTATAGAGAAGAGGAGAAGTGATGTTGTAAGGGATATTGGCTATAATCTTCACCCTCTTCCCTCCTGAAGCTGAAAAGACCTTCTGCCAGTCTGCCCTGAGTACATCTTCCGTTATCAGTGTTATCCTCTCACCAAACCGCTCTCTTAAATCAGAAATCAGATCACGATCTATCTCGAAACAGGTAAGCTGACAACCGGTCTTGAGCAGTTCAACTGTTAAAATTCCCTTTCCAGCACCTATCTCCCATACATTGTCCCCCTCTGATACATCAGCTAATCTCACAATCTTTGCTGCTATGTTGCGGTCTATCAGAAAGTTCTGACCAAACATCCGCTTCGGCTGGAACACCATAAGATCCTATACCTCCAAAATGGCTGCTTCAGCTGATCGGAATCTGCAGTATAGCAGTTGCCAGGCTGAAATAAATCAGTAGAGAGAGAGCATCAACAATCGTAGTTATTATCGGTGCAGCCATTATAGCCGGATCGACCTTTAAACTCTTGGCAATTAGCGGCAGGATACACCCTACCGCTTTGGCAATGACTACCGTACAGAACATGGCAATCGAAACAGTTAGAGCTACCAGTATACCGGGCCTGTCGAGCAACATTATCCGCCCGAAATTAATGACCGCCAGCATTAAACCGACTATCAGACTAACCCGAAATTCCTTGAAAAGAACTACATAAAAGTCCTTAATACTTAACTCACCTACAGCCATCCCTCTGATTACCAGGGTTGCAGATTGTGAACCGGCATTACCCCCTGTATCCATCAACATCGGTATGAAAGCAGCAAGAACCACTACAGCTGTCAGTGCATCCTCATAACCCTGAATGATTAAACCGGTAAAAGTGGCCGAAATCATCAATACCAATAACCAGGCTATACGCTTTCTGGCCAGACTCAAAACACTTGTATCAAGATAATCCTGCTCGTGATGTATAAGGGCTGCCATCTTCTCGAAGTCTTCTGTATTCTCCTCACGCAATACCTCCATAATATCATCTGAGGTAATGATACCCTGCATCCGGCCATGATGATCAACAACAGGGATACTCGCAAAACCGTATTTCTGAAAAAGCCGACCTACCTCTTCCTGGTCTACATCAATCCTGACACTTATTACCTTCTCGTTCATAATATCCGAAATCCTGGCATTGAAGTCACTGACTACCAGAATATTGAGGGATACTACCCCCGTCAATATACCATCTTCGTCAAGGACATACAAGGCATTGGTCGTCTCAGCCTCCTTACCCTCCTTCTGTAAAAGATGTATTACGTCCCATACCGTCATATCACTCTTGACGACGATAAACTCTGTGGCCATTATACCACCGGCAGTTTCGGGACCATACTCCATCAGTCTCTTGACTTCAGCAGCATCCTCTCTGTCGAGCTTCTTAATTATCGTTGCTGCTTTCTCTGGCTCTACAGATTCCAGAAAGTCCACTAACTCGTCAGAAGCCATCTCCCGAAGTATCTGAGTCTGTTGAGATTCCGATAAAAGACTGTAGATCAGATACTTATCTTCATCGTCTGCTCGCTCTAAAAGCTCTACTACAGTGTTAAGCGATAACTTGTTGATTAACTCCCGCTTGTCTCCTTCATACTGAAGTATAGCTTCTAATATATCTACCGGATGGATATCGACTATCAAATCCTTTAAATGCTCTGCACTGTAACTGGAGAGTATCTGTATTAAATCACTCGTCGTTATCTCTTGGTCCATCTTTCACCTCTCTCTGCCGCAGCCGGACTAATTGCAATATACTGTCTCTAAAAAAACTTCCCTATTACCTCTTGGTCTGAACTCTTAATTATGATATCTGACAAAAAAATACCACTTTAATGAGAGGTCAAGTTTATTCAAAAAGAATGAAATGTCTGATAACCACCCTCAAACAACGATTACCAGAAAAGATGTTGAAATATCTACACACACTCTCTCTGAAAGAGTTAAGACATTGATAGAATAGTGCAATTGCATGGATATCTGCTAACAAATTGCTCGCTTGAAATACCATTGCTATACCTCCGTTATTAATAGAGAGAGAGGAGGAGTTAAAGCTGACTCTCCAGATAACAAAACCGGTTAAAAACATTCAGATTATGAATGGCGTTCATTTTTGTTATCTTATTGCTAACCTACCGCTTATAAGACAGTTATTATTATTTACTCCCTTTATTGCAACAAAAGTTATTATTTCTCGTTGACATAATAGTTAATATGGCAGACAAAAATATCTGATTAACAAATACGGAAAATTAACCTTAAGGTCAATTCCTTTTTGGTTAAAATCTTCGACAAGAGAGGTGAATTATGGCACAGGGAAGAAAAAAAAGAGAAACAAAAGGGATGGATGATCCCAAGGCTACTCGTCTGACCTTCAGGCTGGACGATGAGACTGTAGCAACTTTCAAGACAATAGCTGCTATCAAGCGAATGAAGCTGGAGGAGTTGGGTAAGGAAGCAATTTATGATTTGATCAAGAAACATAAGCCGACCCTGAAGAACTTCCAGACTATGTTCGATTGATATTTGGTTTCAGTTTAAGAGAGCCCGTTAATTAAGAAAGCGGGCTTTTTTTGTTTATTTTTTGCTGCTCGATAGCTTTGAATAGCTTTTCTTTTCTCCCCTTACTTTGATACGTTCCTTCTCTGGAAAAGTTATGATTGACAAAATGACCAGTAATAGAATCTGGTTAAAAGATTAGCTACTCGTAGTGGTTCTAAAACAGGAGGTTTTAGCAATGCTAGATATTTTTAGAAAGAAGGCAAAAATAATAATCTATATCACAGCCTTCGTATTCATAGTTGGTATGGCGGTAATGGGAATCAGTGGTCTATTTGACCGGCGTCATTCCCAGCATGTAGGCAGAATAGCCGGGAGGAATATCTCCTATCAGGAGTATACGCAATGGTTACAGAATGCCTATCAGAACTATATGGCAGAAAATCCGGATGTACAGCCAGATGAACAGACACTTCAGCAGATAAACGATCAGACATGGCAACAATTGATCCAGGTTATACTTTTTGACAGAGAGGTAAAGAGAAGGCGTATTCGTGTCAGTGATGAAGATGTAATAGAGAAACTGAGGAACGATCCGCCCGAGTTTATCAGAGAGGCAGATATCTTCCAGACAGACGGAGCCTTTGACATGGATAAATATTGGAACACTCTCGTAAGTGGCGTAGCACCCAATGGTCAACCTCTCGATTTAAGCTGGCTGGAGACGCATGTTCGCGATCAACTCCCCTATGAGATCCTGCTCGAAAGAGTGAAAGAAGAGGTGAGTATAACAGAGGATGACGTAAGAGAAGATTTTATCAAGAAGAATAACAAGGCTGACGCCAAGGTAATCTTTTTTGATCCCAACAAGATTACCGACGTTGAGATAACAGAAGAAGAGATTGCAGCTTATTACGAAGAGAATAAAGAGGATTATAAAAGAGCACCCAGTGCCCGCTATCAATTTGTCCGCTTCCCGATGGAACCGAGTGAAAAGGACGAAGAAGAGGTGCTGGAAACAGCCAATATGATATATCAGGAGTTAATGGATGGCGAGGATTTTGCCGCCCTGGCAGCTGAGTTTTCCCAGGACCCCAGTAATGCCGAACAGGGTGGTGATCTTGGATTCTTCGGTAGAGGTCGAATGGTACCTGAATTTGAAGAGAAGGCTTTCACAATGGAAGTTGGAGAAATTAGTGAACCTGTTAAGTCACAGTTCGGCTGGCACATAATAGAGCTTACCGATACACGAACAAATGAAGAGGGTGAAAAAGAGGTAAGAGCAAGCCATATCCTGCTTAGAATTGAACCATCCGAATTAACCAGACTCGAGATCCGCGACAGGGTAGAAGATTTCCGACAAATAGTTACACGTGATGGAATCAAGGACGCTGCTGCTGCAGAAGGTTTGGAGATTACTGAATCGGGTCTTTTCGAAGAAGATGCCCAGTTTATACAGGGTCTGGGACGATTCGCCGACCTGGTAGAGTTTGCCTTCAACAGAAGGGTTGGGGCTATTCCAGAGATCAAAGAATCACCTAACGGTGACCTCTATGTTCTCCAGCTGGCAGAGAAATTACCGGAAAGATATGACGATCTGGAGACTGTCAGTGGCAGAATAAGATCAACTCTTGAATTAGAGAAAAAGAGAGAGATGGTTAAGACAAGAGCTGAGGAATTCTATGAAACTCGTGAACCGGAGGAATTTCTTGCCAGTGCAACCCAGGAAGGGTGGGAGATAATCGAGGCTCAAGATGTTACAGTAGACCGTTCAATTCCGAGAATCGGAAGAGTAGAGGAGTTGAATGAAGCTATCCTGGAAGCGGAAAGCGGAGAATTTACACCTCTTGTCAAAGGTGAACGGGGAGCTTATATCGCTCACGTCGATACCAGAGAATACCCCGATATGGAAGACTTCGAAGCGAGAAAAGATACCCTTTATGCTGAGATGCTGGAGAGAGAACAGAACCAGCACCTTAATGAATGGTACCGCAACCTGATGGAAGAGGCAGAGATAGAAGATAACCGACATCTCTTCTTCTAAAGCACAGATTTATTCGGTTAGATGAAAAGGCCATCTCTGTGGAGCTTTTTTCCGCCGGGATGGCCGTTTCCACTTGTAATATCCGGGACCTGAACATGGCCAGAGCTATCAAGATCGTTCTCTTTTTTCTCAGAAACTCTCTGAAATTAGGGAAAAAGCAACTCAAAAGATCGGAAACACTCGTCTCGTATGGTGGCTTTGCTATCTCTGTAGCAATTCTGACGGCCTCTCTGACACTTCTTGATGGTTATCACAGGACCCTGAAAGAGGGTTTGTTAGGAGTAAATGCCCACGTCTATATTTATGGTAGTAGCGATAGACTGGGCAATGGCGAGGTTTCCCGTTTAGCAGATTTTCTCAAAACCCAGCCGGAGGTTGAATCTTTTACTCCGATTATGATGACTCAGATAATGGCCTCTGGTGAGAAGCAGGTCAGGGGTGTAATTGCCCGGAGTATGGACTGGAAGCATCCCGACCCACCAACCAATTATCATCGTTATATAACGCAAGGCAGCGGAGAGTTATCAGGCAGGTACGATGCAGTAATAGGTTCTGGCCTGGCCAGTTTCCTGCAACTAGACATAGGTGACAAACTCAATCTCTTATCACCTGCCAATATGCAATATACTATATTCGGGTTACAGACCGGAGCAGTCACTGTCGATGTCAAAGGGATCTATCATTCCGGAATATACGACAGTGACTCCAGAACCGTTTTTCTCAACCGGGAGGTATTATCCACACTCCGGCATACCAGAAGAGGAACGGAAGGTGATCCTGCAGAGGATTATTATGATATGATCGAAGTAAAACTGAGTGAGGAGCATATAGACCGGGCTGATTATCTCACCTATCTCTGGAATTTGATGCTCGATGATGAGTTTCTGATCTACTCCTGGATAGATTACAACAGTAATCTCTTTACCATGCTGGTAGTACAGAAATGGGTTATCGGGATTATCCTCAGCTTTCTGATTTTGATTGCTTCTTTCAATATCATCAGTAATACTTCGACTTCTATAATGGAGAGAAAGAAGGAGATCGGTATCCTGAAAGCTACCGGCTGCAATAACAGCACCCTCAAAGCCTTCTTCCTCAGTAAAACAATGATTCTGAGCTTTATTGCTATCGTTGCTGGAATCGGGATTGGGTTGCTGCTGGCCTATCTTATGACAAAACAGACTTACCTGATGCTGAAGGGTGATGTCTATTTCATCGAGCAGTTTACCATCCAGCCCGATATTCGGACCATCACAATCACTATAATTGTATCATTAATGATAGCAGTCTGGGCAGCATTAGTATCATTGAGAAAGATATCGAGTTTAACAATTGTCGAATCAATACGAAACTGAGGATAACACTTCAACGTTGTTCAAGGGGAAACAATGGCACTTTTAAAAGCGAACGATATAAAGAAATCATACAGTGATGCCGGTAATGTCCTTAATGTGCTTACCGGCCTGAGTCTCAGCGTAGAAAAGGGTGAAACTATAGCAATTACGGGAGAATCGGGATGTGGTAAAAGTACCCTATTACATCTGCTCGGCATTCTGGACAAACCGGATAGTGGAGAGATTCACTATAACGGCCGGAAGATCAACTTCCAGCACAAACAGATAGCTGGTTTTAGAAATCAAACAATTGGATTTGTCTTTCAATTTCATTACCTTCTGGAAGATTTTACCGCCTGTGAGAATGTAGCTATCCCTCATTTTATCGCCTCCGGTAACTGGAACGAGAGTGTCAACGAGGCAAAAAAACTGCTGACCAGAGTTGATATGCAATCTCACTATGACAAATATCCCAACCAACTGAGTGGTGGAGAACAGCAGAGAGTAGCAGTAGCGAGGGCAGTTGTCAACCGTCCGGAGATCATCCTGGCAGACGAACCGACAGGTAACCTTGATCCCAGACATAGTGATGAGGTAATTGATTTGCTTATCAATCTTAATGAAGAGGAGCACTGCTCATTCATTATGGTTACTCATAACATAGATATAGCGTCCAGGATGAGTTCACACTATATCCTGGAGAACGGTAAGCTGATAAAACAGGGCTGAATCAGGAGAGAGATCGGACATTGAAGAACAAGAGATGGTTGTTCATCCTGCTGGGTATCCTGTTTCTCATCAACATATCCTTCTTTGTCATCACTCGATATGCCAGATATGACAGGTGGTTGATCGACTATCTGACCGCTTTTGTCGAAGAGCAGTTCGATGCTTCTACAACTGTAAGAAACCTGAGAATAACCGATACTCAACTCCATCTATCAGATGTAGTACTCGCTGATAATAATGGAGTATACAGGATAGAAGTCTCGCATATATATGTTAACTACAACCTCCTTAAGGTAATCTTCTCCAATATCAAACTATCCAAAGCAGTCGAAAGTATCTCTATCATAGAGCCGAAAATCAGTGTCAGGTTAGATAATCTGACCACGAAACAGTCTGGAACACAGACAGACGGAGTGCCTTCTCTATCCGAAATACCAGATTTCAGCGATTATTTCCGAATGCTTAATGTCGTTGATGGTTCTATTTCGATAGAGTATCTGAGTGAACATATAACCTATAGAGATTCATTCCTCGACCTGGAAATGAATATAGCAAATGATCGAACAAGCTCAATAAATCTTAACCTGAGAAGAGAAAAACGAAAGATCACAGCAGAAGAGAATATCGGAGAGATTTCGAAGACATTACCTGTTCTATCTGTAGAAATGGAAGCTGATAAAGGCAAACTACTCTCTCTGCATACTATACTGCAAAACTACCATCCTATGGAATTGAATCTCAGGGACATTGGAGATATAGATTTTCTTGTCTATCTGGAAGGTACATACCTGGAAGGGATATTTCATGCAGAGGGAATTATCTCCGATCTTCAGGCATTCTACGGTGATAGGGGAATAACGGCAGAAACAATCGATCTCTTTTCCTATGATGATCGCTGGCTTATTCAGACTGATAATCTCTTTATCGATGGTAATCAGACGAGAGTCGATATCGATCTGCGTGATATAATTTCCAGGCCGCATTTTGATGCCACACTGGTTTCAGAACAGATACCGATGGAAAAATACCTGCCCCAGATCAGGGGAAGATTCGATCTAAGAGGAAGGTTGAGTGGAAATTTCGATAACCCCAGCGGAACACTCAGAGCTGAGAGTGAGCATATTCACCTGTATGGTGAAAATATTGAGGATGTGAAAATAGAGGCTGACTATACAGAAAATCAGGTAACAATTTACTTGCAACATGCTTTATGGCAGGACAATATATTGAGCGGAGAAGGAGTTTATTCAGTTGAAGAGGGGCTCTTCTTGAGTATGAAGGAGCCTGGACTCTCATTCAGGTATAACGATTTCGATTTCAGAACAGATCTACAGGCCGAACTCTTCCTGCGTGAAGACCTGGAAGTGCAGGCTATTCTTGATAGCCTGGATATTTCCAATGAGCGGTTCTCTCTGGCAGGATTATCTCTCAGGGGGAGAATGGCTAATGACGACATAGATATTGATGTTTCGGGAGAGCGATTTAACCTTTCAGCCTGGGGAAACTACAGAGATGAGGAACTTTATGCCCTGCTGAGATTACAGGGGTTCAATACCAACAACCTTATCAAAAACAGAACCAGGTTGTTAAATTCATATCCTCACCTGAACGGAGATATAGAGATATCGTATTTAAACAAGCTGTTTCATCTCCATACAGCCCTGCGAATGTATAATCTGCAATTCGGTGAACTGGAGGGTAATATCCGCTCCTACCTCGAGATAGATTTTCTCAATGATCGTTCATTATTCTCGCTCGAGACTATACACGCCTCCTACCGTTATGAACCTATCAGCATTTTACTTCAGGGTGAGGGAACTACTGACAGCCTCGATATAGATACCTTTCATATCAATGATGACCTGAAGGCCAATCTTTCCTTGAAAATCAATCCTTCCCCTTCATTTTCATTCAATCTCTCCGGAGAGAATGTTGAGTTCCAAAGATATCTTCACTATTTTATAACACCATATACAGCGAACCATTTTGGTGGTAAAATAGATCTCGACATCGAACTCGATTTTCCACATACAATTAGCGGCAGAGCAAGAGGTTCAGGAATATCTTATAAAAAGCTCGGCCCTTACAATAATGAACTGGTCTTCAACCTGATTAACAGCCAGGATGGTAATCAAAAGAGTTTCCGGGACGGAGTCGTTGAAGTCAGCAACCGACTGAGTAATTTACAGGATGATGTACTAGCTTTCGCAACCGGTATAGTACAATTAAACAATGATCTTGATATTGATATAACTGCATATCTCGACAGTCTTTCTCTTCAGGAATTGATGCCGGAGATCGAATTACAGGGTTTGGTAGATTCTGAATGGTATTATCGAAGAGCAGCGAGGGAGAATGAGATAGGATTTCATCTGCAAGCCTCCAGTGTAAGTTATCAAGGGTTAAGGCTCGACTCGCTCAGGGCAGAAGCAAGACAGCAGGACCAGATTCTCTACATTGACGAATTCCAGGCGAGAGGAGACGATCTGTTTACTGCCAGTATCGAAGGAACGCTCGGATACAATCTGATAACAAACCGCTTCTATTCCGGAGATGATCAGGTCGATCTACATTTCAGAGGTGATCTGATTAAGATACTTGCTCACAACTTCGATTTCCTGGAGGAGGGTAATTCTGTTACCGAGTTAGAGCTACATTTCGGTATCAGGCAGGATGAACTTTCTGTCATGTCCGGTCACTTCACTCTTGAGGGTGAGAACCTGAAGGTATTGAACCAACCGGTAAGGGCAGAAGATATTCATATCGCTCTGCAGTTTGCTGACAATCGACTGTCAGTCGAAAAATTTGAAAGCAGAATCGGTGAGGGAAGAATTCTTGTCCGCAATGAGATTAGAGAAAATGAGTACGATTTCGAGATAGGAATGCTTAAGTTAGGCCATTTCTATAGCCATACCACAGACAATGGTATTACGATTCATATACCATCCTACTTCCCGCACAATTCGGTTGGTAACGTTGTGGTCAGGGGAAGAGACTCTGAAGAAGCGGAAATTAGAGGACCATTTGATGATATGTTCATAATTGCAGACCTCTATCTTTCCAATGCCTCTGTCACATATCCCCGTGATACGGAAAACCTCTTCAAGCTCATCAATGTAGCTGCGGAAAGAAGGAGACGCTTAGATCCTCAACCTCTGCCTTTTGAATTAGATCTTAATCTGATAGCCAGAAATCAGGTCCGTTATGTAACTTACCCCCTGAACCTCCTCCTGCTTCCGGACAGTTACATCAGACTGCTCTATCAGGACACCGAATGGATTCCTGCAGATGCCTTTTTCTCTTCGGAATCAGGATCTCTTGATATGTTTGGAACCACTTTCAACCTCGATTATGCCGACTTTTATATCAATCACGATTTGAATGACTATCGGTTTAAGGGGACCTTTTTCAGATATGCAGCTGACGGAAGTCTCATTACTCTTGAAGTATATAACGAGACCAATGGTGACCCGAAAGAGATTCTGCAGAATATGAAATTCGAGCTCGAATCCGATAACCCGGAAGATCGGACTACGCTGCATGTCCTATCCAAACTGAGATATAATAGAAGATTAGAGGATATCCCCCGTTCACAGCAAAATGCACTGATGCAGGACGAGTTCCTCCAGTTAGCCGGTATGGGATTGGCCGGTGCTATTGTCGACCCCCTGATCTTCCCCTTAGCCAATCGTGCCAGACAGTTCTTCAAAGTCGATTACTTCTCTATCAGGCCTAGTCTGATCGAGAATCTCGTTCAGACTTACGGTTTTAACGAGCAGGGAAGAGAACCACAGGAGGAGAACGAGATCATACAGTTCGGAAAGAATATCCTGCTGAACAACCTCTCAATAAACATTGGTAAATTTCTCAGCAGAGACCTTTACACCGACTATGAGTTCCTTCTGCAAAGACCTGTAGATGTAGTTGGCCAACGAGACCTTCTGGTCTATCATAATTTCACCTTTCATTATACTCTTCCCCTGCACTTGAGATTGTCCTACAGGTTCTATCTGAAGCCGGAAGAGGAAAGAAATTCGCATGAAGTCTTCATCCGTAGGAGTTTCAGCTTCTGGTAAGGAGAAAAGTTTAAATGGGCAGAAATGATGATAACAGTTTACTCTTGAATTTTAGAAGACTACCTTCTAACAGAAGATTGATCCTGACAGCACTTTTCACTGCTGCAGCAGCCACTATATACCTTCTGGAGAGCTTTATCCCGAAGTTATTACCCTTTATGAAACTCGGCCTGGCAAATATAATCCCCTTGATCCTCATTACAAACAAAAACTACCGGGAAGCTCTACTGGTCACAATAGCCAAGATATTGCTCGGTGGTTTCATTACCGGCACCCTTTTCAGTCCCACAACATTCCTGTCACTGAGTGGAGGATTAATTGCCCTTATAATAATGATCATAGCTTACAAGTTACCCTTAAATTTCAGTATTATTGGCGTCAGCATTGCCGGTGCTGTTTCCCATAATATAGGGCAGTTACTCGCCGTCAGGTTAATATTGATCAGAGAGGATGAAATTTTTTATTTGACTCCCTTGTTAATAATAATGGGAATGATTACGGGGATTATAACAGGATATATAGCCTACTTAGTCGTAAGCAGAATAAAGAATGGCAGGAGATAAATGAAATTCTATCTAAATAGATACTTACTGGTGTTATTCGGCATTGTAATGTTCATTGCCGGTATCTTTTTCGGTATGTTCTACTTCTACAGCAATCAGTTACCACCACTTTCCGAACTTCAGCGGTTCGATATGAAGATCGGATCGGAAGTATACGATATCAATGACAATCTCATACACGTTTTTGCCATAGAGCATAGAAGAAGTACCGATATCAGGGAACTGCCCGATTACCTTATAGACGGTGTGGTAGCTGTTGAAGACAGAAAGTATTACAATCACTGGGGTGTAGATCTCCGAAGGACCGTAATCGCTATAGGCATTGATTTTATCAGACGTGATTTTGCCCAGGGTGGTAGTACAATTACTCAGCAGTTAGCCAGGAACATGTTTCTCACACTCGATAAACAGATTCCAAGGAAGATTAAGGAGATGATGCTGGCTATTCAGATAGAGAGGAATTACAGCAAGTCGGAGATTCTGGAGATGTATCTTGACAAGGTCTATCTCGGGGCTGGCGCTTATGGCATCGAGGCAGCAGCACACCGCTACTTTAACAAGGATGCCAGAGATCTCACGATCTCTGAATCTGCTGTTCTCATCGGTCTGTTGCAGTTACCCAATGCTTACTCCCCGATAAGGTTTCCTGATAGGGCACTGAGAAGAAGAAATATCGTTCTCAATGTAATGCTTGACCAGGGAGTGATAACTGAAGAGGAGTATCTGGAAAGTATCGAAGAGCCGATTATAACACCCTCTCAGAGAGGAGATCAGGGTACGGCAGACTATTTTGTTGAGCATATCAGACGTCTGGTAGAAAGGAAATACGGAACCACAAGGCTCTTCACCGAAGGATTGAAGATATATACCACTCTCGATTATGACCTGCAGGTTTATGCTGATTCTCTACTCAATCATGAGTTAACTATACTTGAGCAGAGACAGAGATATGCCGATGTTTACGAAGATTTTCCACCCAATCTAACCGATATTCCCACCCCTTACATCCAGGGTGGTGTATTCGGCATTGAACCGGAGACCGGCTATGTCAGGATAATGATCGGCGGCCGGAATTTCAATCACAGCAAATTCAATCGCGTTACCCAGGCCAGAAGACAACCCGGTTCAGCTTTCAAGCCAATTCTATATACAACTGCCATAGATCACCGCTATACTCCAGCTACGATAATCAAAGACGAGCCTGTTGTCTTCGTCCAGAGTGATACAACCTTCTGGAAACCTCGTAACTATTCACAAACTTTCGAAGGTTATAAAAGACTGAGAGAAGCACTCAGCAATTCTATCAATACGGTTGCAGTAAAGATTATCAGTGATCTGGGACCCTCACTCGTAATTGACTATGCAAGAAGATTCGGGATAACAACACCACTGAGTCCTTATTATTCTCTTGCTATTGGCTCTTTCGAAGTGTTTCCGGTTGAACTCATAACAGCCTATACAGCACTGGCCAATAACGGCAAACGTGTAACTCCTATCTACATTCGCCGCATAGAGGATAAACAGGGTAATATACTTGAGATGGCTCTTCCTGAGCAGATAGAAGTAGTAGATGAGAAAACCGCTTATCTCGTTTCTAACCTGCTGGAGAGTGTAATAAATGAAGGAACTGGCCGCTCGGTTAGAACCAGAGGTTATCGCTGGTATGCAGCCGGGAAAACAGGAACAACTGATGATTTTCGCGATGCCTGGTTCATCGGCTATAATAAACAGATGGTCCTCGGTATCTGGGTTGGCTTTGACGAAAATAAATCAATCGGTAGAAATCAATCGGGTGCAGTGGCGGCATTACCTGCCTGGCCACCGATCATGCAGAGAGCTATTGAGAGGAAAGCACCGAGGACAGTAAATGGTATACCAATAATAGATGCTCTGGAACTGGAGATACCCCAACCGGAGGGTATCATTTCTCAAAGAATATCCGAAAGAACAGGGTTGTTACCACGCAGCCGAACCGAACCTACACTCGAAGAACTCTTTATTGCCGGAACAGAACCAACACCTTTATCGGACAGCTTGCGTTACAACTTCTACCCTTCGATGTATAGAGAGAACGTCTATGATTCCCTTATCGTCTATCTGGGTGGCAGAAGCAGAACTACAGTTCAAGATTCCATACCTTTCATCGATCTCTCCGCTCCCAATGTTATCAGGCCGAGACCATAGCACTCCAGATCATCACTTGTCTAACTATAAACTCATATTAATGGTGATTATCTAATTATGGCATTTCTGATTATCGGTTTTTTCTCGCTTGCTGTTTATCTGCTCTATTTAGTGATCTTTCATTTCGGATACAGGAAGAGGAGTGAAGAGTTAAGCTACAGGAAGCATACTATTTCCGTGGTCATAGCGGCTCGTAACGAGGAGGAGAACATAGGCCGTCTTCTTACCTCGCTTGTCAATCAATCCTACTCGATGGAACTGTACGAGGTGCTCGTTGTCGATGACAGGTCTACAGACAGAACAGCAGAGATAGTAGATCAGTTTTCGGAAAAATGGGCTATCATCAAGCTGATACGGATAGAGGAGTACCCTGAATCCTATTCTCCCAAGAAATATGCTCTCTCTCAGGCAATCAGTCAGAGCAGCGGAGAGATAATCCTGTTAACTGATGCAGATTGCCTGGTCAGTAAATACTGGATCGAGTCCATGGTCAGTAACTTCCGAGATGATATATCCATGGTAGCCGGTTTTTCCCGTATTCATATCTCGAACTGGAAAAAGAGTTCGCTGCTAAACAAGTTTGAGTACTTTGACTTCCTGATGATGTTCATGGCAGCAGCCGGAGCAATTCTATCAGGCAGATATTTTTCCTGCTCCAATCAGAATCTGGCCTATAGACGAAAGGATTTCCTCGAGGTGGGTGGTTTTGAGAAGATCAAACATCTCCTGTCCGGCGATGATGTCAACCTGATGCAGCTCTTCCGCAAAAAGAAGAAGAGGATCACCTTCTCCCTCATCAAACATTCTTTCGTCTATACTCGACCGGTAAACTCATTCAGACAGCTTATAAGTCAACGAAGTCGCTGGGCTTCCAATGCCAAATGGCAATTGAAACTCAATCCCCAGTTTTTCTTCTATCTGGCCGCTACGTTCATGTTACACCTCTCAATACTGCTGTTCATCATGATCAACTGGCAGGTTGCTATAGTCCTCTTTGCAGCCAGGTATATCGGTGAATGTTCATTCGTATCCCGATATTTCTCTCTCTTCGAACAGGAGCGGAAGAGGCTCACCTTTTTCCCTTTATGGTCTGTCTTACAACCAATTTACATCATGATAGTAACTGTTATGGGCTTACTAAATCTCTTCGCCTGGAAACCGGAAGTGAAGAAGTGAGGCCGTTATGATTTCCATTGACTTAAACGGTTATAAGAAAAAGATGTAGACTCCGAGCTTTCAATTATCGAGGTTAACAATGATATATGTAATATTTGATGATAGATTTCACGAGAATTTCTACCCGTTAACTCTGACCCGTTCTACGGGAGATCTGAGGGTAGGTATTCTCAAATTACGGCAGAGAATCTCCGCCTATTTAGAGGCAGAAAACCTGCCATTAATAATCTCCGCACGCCTGACAGAACTCTACAGAGAGAGACATCCGGAGTGGCAGATCAATAAGCTCCCCGCTGGTGAGATAACTTTCATCAACAGCAGGCTCCGCATCAATGACAGCCGATTAGAACAGATCAGGAACTTGCCGGCTAATTCTTCCCTCCTGGAAGATGATACTGTGATGGCAGCAAGATGCAAGACCGAAGAGCAGGAGATCTCCTCCGAGAATATCGAAACTCTTTTTACAGGCCTTTCCCGGCAAACGTTCCCCTCTGCAGTAGATGATGAAAAAGCAGGCAGTATCAGCTGGAAATTTATCTGGGAGCTTATTGCCAGTAACTCTGAATATATCGGGAAGGACTTTGAAGATTTCTTCTATGATAAGAATAATTACTATGAAACGGAACCGGGAGTAACGATTCTCAACCCCTATAACGTCTGGCTTGGCGAAGGAACCGAATTAAAGCCGGGTGTGGTTATGGATGCATCTGAAGGGCCGATTGTAGTCGATGAAAATGCTAAGATCCTCCCCAACTCAACCATAACCGGGCCGGCCTATATCGGTAAAAGCACTCTACTCAAAGCAGGGTCCAAAATCTATGCTGGTACTTCTATCGGTCCTCTATGTAAGATCGGTGGCGAGATAGAAGATACGATCTTTCAGGGTTACAGTAACAAACAGCATGACGGCTTTCTTGGCCACAGTTATCTCGGGGAGTGGGTTAACCTCGGTGCCGGCACCAATAACAGCGACCTGAAAAATAACTATCAGCAGATCAAGGTTTATTTATACCCTCAACAGAAGAAGATAGATACCGGCTCTCAATTCATGGGAACGGTTATAGGTGATCATACCAAAACAGGAATCAACTGCGCAATAAATACCGGTACGGTAATCGGTATCGGATGCAACCTCTATGGACAAGAACTCTTCTCGGATTTCATCCCTTCTTTCAGCTGGGGTAATTCAGAAAATCTGGTTCAATACAGAATAGACAGGTTCCTGCAAACCGTCAGTACAGTCAAAGAGAGAAGAGGTCTCCATCTAACCGGGATAGAGAGAGAGTTATATTCCTCCCTTAATGAACAATTGAAACAAAAATAACAGACCCACAATCAGTGGTCTAATAGATACGAGGTTAAATAATGAATCATTACGTAGAAGTAGAATTCCGTTCAGGAAAGCTTGGATACTTCACAAATCCGAATAATATACGACTAGAACCGGACCAGTTTGTCATAGTTGAGGTAGAGAGAGGTTATGATATTGCTACTGTAATCCACAGCTCTATATCCAGTCCGGAACTGGATAATCTTTACCAGAACAACAAGATACTCAAGATCATAAAAATCGTCCAGGATGATGAATCCAAACAACTCAGAATAGTCAAAGAAAAGGAACTGACTGCTGCCGAAAAGTTCAATTCACTACTCACAAAATACCCATTTGAGATGAAGCTGATAGAGACCATTTATCAGTTTGATGGCAACAAACTCACCTTCTTCTTCACTGCCGACAGCCGCATTGATTTCCGAGATTTTGTCAGAGAACTGGCTACTGTGTTTAAAACCAGGATTGAACTCCATCAATCGACCGGCAGGGATGAGGCAAAGAGATTAAGCGGAATCGGGATGTGTGGCTATAAATATTGTTGCTCCTCCTTTTTGAAAAGATTCAATCAGGTTACTATAAAGATGGTCAGAGACCAGAACCTTTCGGGCAACCTTTCAAAGATATCCGGCCCCTGTGGCAGACTGCTCTGCTGTCTGCATTACGAAGAGGATTACTATGTAGAATCTGCCAGAGAATTCCCCGAAATCGGAGAGGTGGTAGATTACAATAATACTCGTTATTTTGTCTATAAGAACGACTATTATAATCGTACCGTGCACCTCACCAACGAGGATCAACTCATCGAGATCATCCCCATCAAGCAATATCAGGATATCAAGCAGGGGAAAATAACCGGTAAATGTCCTAACAACAACAAACGCCCCAACAATAATAAGAAGAGAAATAATAACCGCAGATGAGCAGCCGTTTTGCAAAACCGTTATCACTAACTCCCGAGAACTGGGTAGATCTGGTAGCATCTCTTACCGGTGATAGCAGTAAAACAGCCCGTTACAGAGCTGTTCAGATCTGTGATTGGTTATACAAGAAGGGGGTAACCGATTATTCTCTCATGTCCAACCTTCCCGGGAACTTACGGGATGCCCTGCGCGAGAATCACCCTCTACAGATGCCGGTAATCAGGAAACGGACTGTTTCGCAGGACGGTACGAGCAAATTCCTTCTGGAACTTACTGACAGAAATCTCATAGAAATGGTTCTTATACCGGCAGAAGATAAACTGACCCTCTGTATATCTTCACAGGTCGGCTGCCTGAGAAAATGCCGATTCTGTGCTACTGGAAGTATGGGATTCAAACGTAATCTCGAAGCCGATGAGATCGTGGCACAGATACTGATTGCTTCACACTACTCTTCCGGCAGGAGAATAACCAACCTTGTCTTTATGGGGATGGGTGAACCACTTGATAATTACACGAATGTCTTTCATACTATCAGATTGATACAGAACGAGAAAACCCTCTCTTTCAGCCCTCGCCGGATTACTCTCTCTACCTGTGGTATTATCCCAGGTATGCATAAACTCCTCGCCGCCGGTATCAAAGTAAAGCTGGCAGTCTCGCTCAATTCGGCAATCCAGGAGAAGAGAGAATATCTGATGCCGGTTGCCAGCCAATATCCTCTCCCGGAATTGAAACAGGCCCTGCAACTCTACCGGAGAAACAATCCCTTCCGGATAACTATGGAATATGTTATGTTCGGGGGATTCAATACGGGAGAAGAGGATGCGAAAGCTCTGATCAAACTGCTTGGCGACCTCTCCTGTAAAGTTAATCTCATCTCCTGGAATAATACCTCATCATCCTCTACTCTGAAGAGACCCTCCCGGGAAGAGATAGACCGTTTTATTAAGTATTTACTCCCCCTACCCTTCGCTGTTACTTATCGCAAAAGCAGGGGTGAAGATATCAATGCAGCCTGCGGTCAGTTATCCGCTGATTATCAGGCTATCCATAAATCATAACTACTGTTTAATTACTCAGAGAAAGGAGAACAATTATGAATCTTATAAAGCAAACTGCTCTTAAATACTTCGCTCTTGACGAGAAGGTAAAATGCCGCTGTGGCGGTAGCCATGAAATATGCCTGCAATGTAAGATCTGCCGGGCTGATGATGAGGATATGAGAGCTGATAAAAATGATGATCTCGCAGGTTACATCGATCATACAATACTCAAGCCACATACAGTCAGACAGGATGTCGAGAGGGTATGTCTGGAGGCAAAAAGTTATAATTTCAAATCTGTCTGTATCAATCCGATATTTGTCAGCCTTGCCTACACAAAATTAAAGAGAACCGGAAGCCTTGTCTGCTCTGTTGTCGGCTTCCCACTCGGAGCCAATCTGAGTGAGGTCAAGGGAGAAGAGGCATTGAACTGTATCAGGCAGGGAGCAGAAGAGATCGATATGGTCAATAATATCACAGCCTTGAAGGAGAAGGATATCGCCACTCTGTTAAACGATATCGCAACAGTCTCTGACATCTGCCTTAATAAGGATGCTATCCTTAAGGTGATAATCGAAACCTGCCTGTTGACTGAAGAAGAGAAGATCATCGCCTGCCTGGCAGCCAAAAAAGAGGGAGCATTGTTCGTTAAAACTTCTACAGGCTTCTCTACAGGGGGTGCTACTATTGAAGATGTAACCCTGATGAAAAAGATAGTCGGCCCCAAATTTGGAGTCAAGGCTTCTGGTGGGATAAAAACAGCCGAAACAGCCAGAGCTATGATCGAAGCTGGTGCCAACCGTATAGGTACGAGTTCCGGAGTGGAGATCGTTAAAGCAAAGCAGGGAACTACACCTGTCAAAGTTTGATTGAATCATTTCAACTGATAACGAGGAGATATCTCAATTTATGATCGTTACAATTGCTGGTTATAACATAGACAGATCGTTGATAGAGAAGTTAGGATTGCCCCAACAGGCTACTCCAGAGACAATCTCAGCTGCTTATGCCAGGATCAGCCGAAGCAGTAAAACGATAGCTGCACTAAGAGAACAGGCTATCAAAGATGTAGGGAAAGCGCGTCAATCCAACGAGAAAATCGTTTTCGATATGGGACATTCCTCTATCGCCGAACATGCCGTATTCAACTTCGATTTGATCGGTATCTCGCGATATCTGACCGAATTCATACAGAAAAGCAGGCTCGCCTCATTCACAGAAAAATCTCAGAGGTATGTTACCTGGGATAGTGACTATGTTACCCCTTCCGAGCTGGAAGACGGTAAGCTGAAAGATGAATATACCCTGACGGTAAAAAAACTCTTTTCTCTCTACGCTGAGCTTTACCATAAGGGAATAGAACATTACAGCAGAAAACACCCCGAAACGGGGTTGAAAAAAAGGGAAGAAATGGCCAAAGAGGATGCCCGTTACGTCTTACCACTCGCTACCGGCACTCAGATGGGGGTTACTCTCAATGCCAGAAGCCTGGAAAAACTCCTCCGCCGTCTCAGTAATATTGACCTCCTCGAAGCGAAAAAGCTGTATGATACCCTGCTGGCCAGGACTAAGGAAATAACTCCCTCTCTGATACGCTATGTAGAACCCGACCCCTATTGCGAAAGCCTGAAAAAACTTGGCGGGGAGATGAGAAGTTTATTCCCGGAGAATGTGAGCTTCTCACCTCCCGAAACTAAAGTGAAAATCCTTAATACTGCTCCGGAAGATCAGTTGCTGGCCGGTCTACTCTTCCAGTATGTGCCCTCCGATTTTGATGTTCTGCTGGATAAGATTGGAAAATTACCACCCTCCGAGAAGAAGAGGTTGTTTAACCTCGCTTGTAACAGGATGAGTGCTTTCAACCAACCACCACGAGCTTTCGAACTGGTTGATTGTCTGATACAGACATCCGTCTCCTCTTCCTGTTTCGCCCAGATCAAAAGACATCGTATGGCCACTATTATCCGCTCAGAATATCATCCCGATTATGGTTATGTTATACCCGAAATCTTCAGAGCCACAGGCTCGCATAAAGCGATAGCCAGGACATTAGAGAGCCTGAAACCTGTATATGAGCAACTGGAAGAGAAAAAGAGAGGACTCGGATCATATATCCTGACCAATGCTCATAAAGTCAATCTACTCTTCAAAACAAATCTCAGAGAACTATATCACTTCTCCCGCCTCCGTTCAGATAGTCACGCTCAGTGGGAAATCAGAGAGTTGTCACAAAAGCTGGAAAAGAAATTGAAGGAGTTAATGCCCAATGCTGCCCGGCTGATGATGGGCAAAGATAGTTTCCCCCAGCTATAGCACATTTTATCTGAATTTTATTATCATCAGTAAACCGGAGAACCTCCCCCTGTATCAACGAGGGTATAGCGAAACATCAGGGGTTGCCGGATTCGCTAAAAGCCGCTCTGGACAGAGTTTTAAGCTACTTTAAAATAGATGCACTCTTACTGTTTTTTTACTTGACAGTAAATAAACTCAATTTATAGTATCTATACTCAAAAGGATTTTCTTATGCATTTTGAGACTGGAGGTGAATATGAAACAGTATGTAACAAATTCGACTCTTCTGGGCTTGATAGCTCTGGCAATATTTATCATTGCCATTCCGGCAAGTCATCTCTATGCTCAATCCCCTACTTTGAATGTTGATCCGCAAGTATTATCATACGGTGAAGTAGAGATTGGAGAAGAAGCAGTTCTATCTTATACAGTATCCGGTATTAATCTGATATCAGATGTTATCCTGCACGTATCCGGGGGATTCCTTATCTCTCTGGAGGAGAATAACGGGTTCCAGCAGAATCTAGTTTTAGAACCTTCAGAAGGTGAACTGATTCAGACGATATTTGTCAAATTTGCCCCGCTTATGCCACGTGAATACAACGGTAGAGTGAGACATAGCACAATGGGTATTCCTTTTCAGATGGTCGCTCTGAACGGGACAGGTATAATTGATGAGGAAGATCTACCTCAATTGACCGCAACTCCCGATTCATTATATTTCGGCGAAGTTCCGATCGGAGATACGGTTGTTATGAGTTATAATTTAACCGGAGAAAACCTGATCTCAAATGTTAATGTCAATGCCTCTATGGGTTACAAAGTCTCTCTGGTTGAAGATGGCGAATTCCTTCCTAATCTTCTGCTCGAACCTGTTGATGGAGCCGTTAATGAAACTATTTATGTCAAATTTATCCCCCTCCGTCCACGTACTTATTCCGGCCGTATTTGCAATCAAACAATCGCTGCAACCAATGAGATCGTTAGAGTCCACGGCATTGCAATCTTCGACCCACAACAGATTCCTGTTCTGAACGCAGAACCTGACTCACTCTATTTTGGAGAAGTACTGATCGAAGAGGAGATGGTTCTCAGCTATAATCTGACCGGTGAGAATCTGATCACCGATGTCCGGATCAGGGCACCTCGTGGTTATCTCATCTCTACAGATCAGGATGCGGGATACCAGAGTATTATCGTCCTGGAACCGATTGATGGAAACCTCTCCCAGACGCTCTACGTCAAATTCCGTCCACTTCAGCCACGTAACTACTTCGGTGCAGTGAGAAATATGACTGTCGGAGCTACCGGGGTTCCGGTCAGAGTCAGAGGCGTTGGCGTTATAGAAGACCCGGAACCACCCGAAGATAAGGCCGTACGATCATTCGGAAACTACCCCAATCCCTTCAACCCGGAGACCAGTATCAGCTTCAGCCTTGCTGAAGCAGGTCCGGTAACTCTGGAGATCTTCAACAGCCGGGGACAGCACGTCAAAACGCTGATTAACAGCCGTATGACAGAGGGTGAACATACCGTTATCTGGAACGGTAGAGACGAAGCCAACCGAGAAACTGGCAGCGGTGTTTACTTCTACAGGATCAAACAGGGTAAATACACCGCTAACGGAAAGATGATTCTTATGAAATAAACGGCTCTCAAAGTCTTCTAAAACGCACTTATCTATCGAAGATTCATTATCGATGATAAGTGCGTTTTTTGTTCTGAGTGCTTGACAACTATAACGAACTTCAGGAAATTGATAACGTGTGCTAGGTGGGGAGCCAGCGGTGCCCTGTAACCCTCAATCCGCTACAGAGGGGCTGAAACCCCGCAGGAGAATATCGATTCTCCCTGGAGGTAAGAAAAGTGGCGTTGACGAACAAACCCGACGCAATTGTAACCTGCAAACCTTGTCAGGTCCGGAAGGAAGCAGCAATAAGCAGATCTTACGATGTGCCGTCGGATCATTTGTTCCGAGTTAACTCTCTTATTATCCAGACGAGATAGATATCGACTGCGGGTGCACACATTTTATACTGAAAGAGAAAAAAGCGATAATGGAGTAGAGATGGCCGATAAAATATCCATCCCCCGCGGAACTTACGATATCCTCCCTGATATGAGCTATAAGTGGCAATACGTCACTCGGGCTTTCAGAGATATCGCTCAAATCTTCGATTTCCGGGAAATTGTAACACCGATTTTCGAAAATGCCGACCTCTTCGAAAGATCTGTCGGTGAAGTAACCGATATCGTAGAAAAAGAGATGTATAAATTCAGCGATAAGAAAGGAAGGGTATTCGCCCTCCGACCGGAGGGAACTGCCCCTGTAGTCCGATCTTTCATAGAGAACTCACTACACAAATCAGGCAACATCGCAAAACTCTTTTATTCAGGCCCGATGTTCCGTTACGACAGGCCTCAGAAAGGTAGATATCGCCAGTTCTACCAGTATGGAGTCGAATTGATCGGTTCTGACCACCCCTATACCGATGCTGAAGTTATCGCTCTTGCCGATTCTTTTATGAAGAAACTTGGTCTCAAAGGTTATCGCCTGGAAATCAACAGTATAGGCTGCAGCAAATGCTCACCTCGCTACGATGAGAGCCTGAAAAAATATTTCGGCCTCTATAAAGCTGAACTCTGTCCCGATTGCCTCAGACGCCTGGATAAAAACCCTAAAAGATTACTCGATTGTAAGAACAACAACTGCCGAAAGATTGCCGAAAATGCTCCATCTATCCTCGACTTCCTGGACAATGAGTGCCGCTCTGCATTCGAAATGGTGAAAGAATATCTAAACTTGATGAATGTCGAGTTCGTCATAAATCCCCGTATCATCAGAGGTCTCGACTACTATAATAAGACCGCATTCGAGATCATTACAGATAGCCTGGGTGCACAGAATGCTATCCTCGGAGGGGGAAGATACAATACACTCATTAAAGATCTCGGCGGTCCCGACCTCCCAGCTATCGGCTTCGCTGGCGGCTTCGAAAGACTCATTTCTCTCATGCAACTTGAAAAACTCTCTTTCGGTCCTGAACCAGCACCCGCTGTATACCTCGTTGTTCTGGGCGAAAATACCATACCATACGCCCTTGAGATCTGTTATAACCTCCGAGATAAAGAGATTACCGTCGAATTCGATATTGAAAAAAACTCGCTCAAAGCCCAGATGAAGGCAGCAAACAGGGCAAATGCTCACTACGCTCTCATTATCGGAGAAGAAGAAATGGATAAGAAGAAAGTAACTTTGAAAAATATGACAGCTGGAACACAGGAATCCCTTAATAAAGAGGAACTGCTTCTCCGGCTCAATTCTCCAATTGATAATCGATAACTCTGAGCAGACCGTTTATATAATCTATCACTCCCCCCTGGATTTTTTATTTGACATATTTTGCCCCGCGGGGAAACTGGCACTCGTAACATTAGTTTGCTAATTACTCGTAAGAGATTATATTATTAACAAAGAATACTAAGGAGGAAATGTTATGAAATTGCAACCGCTTGATGACCGAGTAGTAATTGAAGTAAAGGAATTAGAAGAGAAGAATGTAGGCGGTATCATAATTCCTGATACAGCTAAAGAGAAACCACAGATGGGTGAAGTTATTGCAGTAGGGACCGATGAGGAGTTACAGAAGTTACTCAAAGAGGGCGACAAAGTACTTTACGGCAAGTATAGTGGAACGGAAGTAGATGTTGATGGCAAGAAATACATCATCTTATCCCGCTCTGACGTACTGGCTAAGCTGGTATAACAATACTCAGAGTTTTATCTGACAATTATGATAAGCTCCTGTAACGGGAGCTTATTTTTTTTTTATAAACCTTTCTGTTTCCTCCCTTAATATCTCACCCTTATCTCTGGGCACCATTATAGTCGGCTCCCATCCGACTTTAGGGGTCTCTTTAGATTAGAGATATATTGTTGTGGTCTGGTTTACTCTGTCTCTTTTTTGAACCAATCGATAAACTGTCTGATCCCATCATCGAATTTAGTTCGAGGATTGTAACCAAGCAGTTTTTTACTCTTTTCCAGGGAGGCATAAGTTTGCCTGACATCTCCATCCTGAGGGGGAGATTTTTTAATCTTTGCTTTTCGGCCAAGTGTTTTCTCCAGAGTATTGATCATCCTTGAGAGGGTAATCGTTTCTGATTCTCCCAGATTGAATATCTCACAGGTAGTATTATCGGAGACGAAAGAAAGAGCACTGAGGGTTCCGGCGATGATATCGTCGATGTAAGTATAATCTCTGCTGGAACCGAGATCGCCGAATACTTCCAGGGGTTTATCTTCGTACATAAGGCGGGTGAATTTATGGATTGCCAGATCGGGCCTCTGTCTCGGTCCATAGACAGTGAAATATCTGAGACAGGCTATGGAAATATTGTAGAGATGATGATAGCAGTGGCACATCAGTTCAGCAGCTTTCTTGCTTGCAGCATAGGGAGAGATAGGGTTATCTACCGGATCGCTCTCCTGGAAAGGGATACTGGGATTATTACCGTAAACCGAGGAAGAAGAGGCAAGAATGAAACGCTTGATATCATTGTAGCGACAGCATTCCAGGAGGTTAAGTGTTCCCATGACATTGACCTCATAATAGAGGTTTGGGTTCTTAATGGAAGGCCTGACTCCGGCCATAGCGGCCAGATGAACGATCAGATCTATCTGGTACCCGGCAAAGATCTCCTGCAGAAAATCCTTATCACGTATATCACCCTCCAAGAGTCTGTACTCAGAAGTATAAGAGAGAGCCTTTTCTATGTTCTTTCTTTTAATCGCTGGAGCGTAGTAATCATTGAAATTATCGAGAGCAAAGACCTTATGTTGCAAATCAAGGAGTTTCTCACAGAGGTGTGACCCGATAAAACCGGCAGCACCGGTAACCAGAATATTCATATAACCACCCGTTGATAAAAGATATCAGGCTAAGTTCAATCCTTCCAGCATTTGAGTGCTATCAGGCATTTATTCTCCTGATAGAAGCACCGAGCCTGTGCAATTTATTTTCCATTCTTTCATAGCCACGATCGAGATGATAGATACGGGAGATCGTCGTCTCTCCCTTAGCAGCCAAGCCAGCCAGAACCAGAGCTGCACTGGCTCGTAGATCGGTAGCCATAACCTCAGCACCACTGAGCTGGGGAACACCTCTAATTATTGCCTTATCACCCTCCATAGTGATATCAGCATCGAGCCTATTCAGTTCAGGAATATGATGAAACCTCTCGGAAAAGATCGTCTCTTCTATTATACTGGTCCCACCGGAAAGAGTCATAAGAGAGGTAAACTGTGCCTGCAGGTCGGTTGGAAATCCGGGATAGGGTTTAGTGATGACATCAACCGGTACTGGCCTCGTATCCATTGATATTGTAATCCAGTCTTCTCCCCGCTCGATATTGCTTCCGGTAGCTTCCAGCTTCTCCAGCAGAGCACCCAGATGTTCGGGTATAGCATTGACGAGTTTGATCTTACCCTGTGTAATGGCGGCAGCAATCAGGAAGGTCCCGGCCTCTATTCTGTCCGGGATAACATCTGATTCGTGGGGATGGAGTTTTTTTACCCCTTTGATCGTTAATTTACTCGTCCCTTTACCGGATATATCAGCACCCATACCCTGCAGAAAGTCGATCAAAGCTCCGATCTCCGGTTCCAATGCTGCATTGATGATGTCAGTCCTCCCTTCTGCGGTAGTTGCAGCCAGTAATACTGTTACCGTCGCACCTACGCTCGCTTTATCGAAAAAGATCTCTGCCCCCTTTAATCTCCCGGCCCGGGCATTTATATAACCGTGTTCTATTGTTAATTCAGCCCCCATCTTCTCCAATGCTTTAAGATGAAGATCAATGGGACGGGCTCCTATAGCACACCCGCCGGGCAGTGAAACCCTCGCTTTACCGAACCTGCTCAACAGGGGGCTTAGAACATAGATCGAGGCTCTCATCTTGCTCACTAGCTCATAAGGAGCTTCGAAATAACTGCAGTGATCATTATCGATCCTGAGACTGTTATTCTCAAATTCGATTCTGGAGCCGATGATACGCATTAGATGGGCCATCATCTTTATATCGTTCAGAACCGGGACATTATGCAGAATTGAAGTCCCATCGGATAACAACGAAGCCGCCATCAGTGGAAGAACGGCATTCTTTGCTCCACTCACTTCTATTTCACCACTTAATCTCTTACCACCATCAATAATCAGTTTCTCCATCTTACCTGCCGAATTTATATTTTTCTTTTATCTCTTCTTTTCTGGTATTACTTGAGGATAAGCGGGAGTAGGCCATTCTAAACGCTCAACTTTCCCTCCCATTTCCTCATAATTAGATAACCAGTCTGATAATACGGTCAATTTGCTGGTAATCTCTATAAATGTCAACAACTCTATAATCTAATTTCCGGGCCAGTTCTTTGATCGTTTGAGCCTGATTGTAACCAATCTCGAAATATATACTCCCCTCCGGCAGGAGAAAATCGGCTGCCTGCTCCAATATTCTACGATAGAAATAAAACCCGTTCTCCTCAGCTAATAACGCTTCACGGGGCTCAAATTCCCGGACTTCCCTGCTCAGTTCCCTGTACTCATCCACCGGAATGTAGGGGGGATTGGAGACAATGATGTTGTATAAGCTCTGTTCTTTATCTATCTTCCCTGTCTCGGGAAAGATGTCTGACTGGTAAAAGGTAATATCGGTTCTGTGTCTCCTGGCATTCTGGAACGCAACCTGCAGGGCTTCTGCTGATATCTCTGTAGCCTCTACCTCCCAGTCTGGCTGAAGTTTCTTTAAAGTGACAGCAATAACACCAGATCCGGTTCCTATATCGAGTACTCTCAGTGGAGTTGCCATACCTCCAAAATCTTTAATGATTCTCTCGACGAGAAGTTCGGTCTCGGGACGGGGTATGAGAACTGACCGGTCAATATGGAAATCGAGATCAATGAAAGTTACTTCAGCAAAGATGTATTGTAACGGTTCATAACGGCAACGCCGGTCGATACAGATAGAAATCACTCTCCACTCTTCAGCAGAGAGATGCCTTGTTCTATGCAGTTCGAGTTCTAAATGGGGAATGCCGGTATAATGCGATACAATCAGGCGTGCTTCTGATTCATGATTCGGAAGGTTGAAACTTCTTAAAATAGTGGAGATATGTTGTAAAGCCTGATTAATTTGCATAAGGGTTTGTTAGATCCAGCATTGAGCTGAAATCGACTCTCAATAATTCCAACCGGGAGATGTATACCTGGCTTCGTCTGGCTCAGGCTTCATTCAGCAAGAGGTTTCGTTTCTGTTTGCGTCCTACCTTCTTCTCTATTCTTATCGTCCGGCCTTCATTGAAGAACTGCACATCGTCGGTCAGAATCCTGATCAAACTCAGACCGCGAAATATATTGTTCCGGTCACCAATCTGATTTTCCTGGTATTGAAAGCCGTTACCCTGGTCGCTAACCGTGATCAGGACTACTTTTGTCTTTTTGCGGTAACTGATCGTGACAGACACTCTTTTATTCTTGATCTCCGGCTTCTTCAGCAGCTCTTTAATCAACGCATTATACTCGTCGTGCGTCATCCTCTTATAAGAAGAGCCTATATTAAATGTCCCGTGGATAAAAGAATTGCTCAGCATCTCTTCGATACAGAGAGATAGTTCGTTACAGACAGCCGGGGTGATATCTTTAAGTCTTATGAGATGGCTGACCAGAAAATCGGTAATATTGAAATCGAGATAATCGTTGGCAGAGAATTCGAAACAGTAGTTCGTTCCGATAAGGTAGCGGGTATAATTATTGAAATAAGAATCTTTTTTTCTTTTGGTGATCTGTCTGGAGATAGATTTATAGATCTGATAATCATTGAATGGCTTTTTAATAAAGTCGGAGGCACCGAGATTGATCGACCTCAGAGCCATATCAACAGTTATCATCCCGGTCATCAGGATAACCGGGATCTCAGAATTTATGGTGAGCTTTATCCGCTCTAAAAGCTCCAGCCCATTAATATCCGGAAGGTGAATATCGGAGAGAATTACATCGTAATTATAGAGGGTTATCCTTTCGAGCGCTTCCTTTCCGGAATAAGAGAGGTCAACTTCAAACTTATAGAGTTCCAGAAGATCCTTGATAGAATAGAGTAGATCCTCATTGGTATCGACTACCAGTATTTTATCGTTCATAATCGATCTCGACTGGTATAATTATAGATTGATAGTAAACAACTGGTTAAGCTTTATCGTTGTAAATAATTCATATATACTGGGCGAACATTTTACTATTTCCAGAACGCCACCCTTCTCCTGAAAATCTTTGTAGAAATAGAGTATCTTGCCTATCCCGGAGGAGCACATACTCTTACAGGCACTCAAATCCATCTCCAATAGTTTCGCTTCGGAATTGAGCACTTCACTTAACTTCTCCTGAAGAAAAAAAACATTCTCGCTCGTTACTGCACCTTCAATCTTCATTACAGCCTTGTTATCGATAAACTCCAAATTAAGATCCATAAACTTTACTCCTTAAAACCTTGTTCTTTAAGAGTCAACATCCTGGTTCAATAACCTCTGATATTCTTGATAATACTGCTCTGAATAGACATAGAGGCCTTTTCGTATTTACAGAACTCCATCGTGTAAACTGCCCTGCCCTGAGACAGAGACCTGATCCGTGTTGAATAACCGAATAACTCACTCATCGGGATCTCTGCTACAATGTTCTGTTTATTCTGATTGCTGCGGACAATGATTACCTTTCCTCTCTTGGCATTAATATCACCAATAATATCACCAACGAACTCTTCCGGGGCTATCACATTAACGAGCATAATAGGTTCCATTATGACCGGCGAAGCTTTCTGAAGGCCATTATTAACGGCCATCGAAGCTGCGATGAGAAAATCCACGTCCTTGGAAACCATCTCATTATACTCCCCACCGATCAGTTCAATATTGACCTTTTCCACAGGACTACCCGTCAAAGGTCCGTCGATTAGTGCACTCAAGGCACCCTCTTCGATACCCTTCCAGAAGTTAGAGGGTATTACATCCTCTGTAATACGGTTGAAAAATCTGTTCTTCTTATGTTCGGTTAACGTTCCCTCTTCCAATCGGGCATTCTGCTCTTCACCGTAGGGCGAAAGCCTTAACCTGACAATGGCAAAATGACCCTTTGCCTCAACATCACGAATGAATTCACCCTCTGCCTCTACAACCTTCGTGATAGTCTCCTTGTAAGAGACTTGAGGATTACCTGTATTGAAATTTACGTTATATTCTTTTCTTAATCTGTCAATAATAATTTCCAGATGGAGTTCACCCATACCGGAAATCAGAGTCTGACCGGTCTCCTTGTCCTGATGGACATGGAAGGTCGGATCCTCCTCCTGCATCCTGTTCAGTGAATCAGAGAGATTATCCTGATCTGATTTGGTCTTCGGCTCTATCGCTATGGATATCACCGAATCGGGGAATGTAATCGGTTCTAGAAGCAGGTCATTCTCTTCCGTGGTAAGCGTGTCAGCCGTTCCGGAGATCTTTGTTCCTACTATGGCTCCAATATCACCAGCCCTCATCATATCGACATCAAGCTTTTTATTAGAGTAGAGCTGCAGTATGCGGGCTATTCGTTCTTTCCTGTTATTCGTCTGGTTGATGACTATATCACCCTTCTTTATCGTCCCGGAATAGACTCTGACATATAGCAGCTTCCCCACATATTTATCCATCTGAATCTTGAAGGCCAGAGCGGCAAATCTCTTGTCATAATCGGGATAGATTGCTATATCCTTCCCTGTTTTCTTTTCTTTACCGATTATGGGTGGCACATCAAGTGGTGAAGGGAGGTAATCGGTAATTGCGTCAAGCAGTAGCTGAATTCCAGTATTCTTCAGGGCAGAACCACAGAGTATCGGAACCACCTTATTCTTTACCGTCAGTTCACGTATCGATTTCTTCAATTCTTCACCAGAGATCTCTTCCCCATGGATATACTTGCTGAGGATATTTTCATCGAATTCTGAGAGGATTTCCAGCATCTTCTCCCGTCGTGATCTTGCCTGATCAACATACTTTTCGGGCATTTCGGTCAGATCATACTTCAGGCCAAGGGTTGTTTCGTCAAAAACATAGGCCTTCATCTCTACCAGGTCGATGATCCCCTTGAAGTTATCCTCTTTACCTAGAGGAATCTGAACGGCAAAGGCGTTGGGATCAAGACGTTCGTTGATCATATCTATAACATGATCAAAATCGGCTCCTAACCGGTCCATCTTATTGATAAAGGCCAGTCGGGGTACCTTATAGTGGTCTGCCTGATGCCATACCGTCTCTGATTGTGGTTCAACACCGGCAACAGCACAGAAAACACCAATCGCTCCGTCAAGAACGCGGAGCGATCTTTCGACCTCTGCCGTAAAATCAACATGGCCGGGAGTGTCTATTATATTTATCTGTTTCTCGCGCCAGTAACAGGTAGTTACCGCCGAAGTTATCGTTATACCTCGCTCTTTCTCCTGCTCCATCCAGTCCATGAAAGCATTACCGTCATGAACTTCTCCCATGCGGTGCAGGTAGCCTGTATAGTAGAGCATCCTCTCGGTTACTGTCGTTTTCCCGGCATCTATATGTGCTATGATCCCGATATTCCTTATTGCCGGAAGACTGAATAGTTTCGCCATAAGTTCTCAACGGTCTCTTTTTGACTTGCCTGCTGAAGAGCAGTTTCTGGAAAATGATTACCAGCGTAAATGAGCGAATGCTTTATTCGATTCTGCCATTTTATGAGTATCTTCCCGCCTCTTGATACTTGCTCCTTCCTTGTTGTAGGCTGCAAGAAATTCACCGGCAAGCTTCTGTGCCATATCCTTCTCGGAACGGTTCCTGGCATTACTGATAATCCAGCGGTAAGCTATCGCCTGTCCATTCTTCTCGGTAACTTCCAGCGGTATCTGGTAGTTCTGGCCGCCAACCCTTTTGGAAACCACTTTCACCATAGGACGAACATTCTCGAGTGCCTGTAAGAATACCTCTAAGGGATCTTTCTTGCTCTTCTCAGCCATGATATCAAATGCACCATAGACGATATTTTCGGCAGTACTCTTCTTTCCTTTCTTCATTACGCAGTTTATGAACTTGGTAACCTTTACGTTATGATACTTCGGATCGGGTAATATCTCTCTCTTTAATGATCTCTTTTTTCTAGCCATCTATTATTCCTCTCCTCTTATTTCTTCGGCCGTTTGGTACCGTACTTTGACCTGGAATTGATTCTCTTTTCAACTCCACTCGCGTCAAGAGCTCCACGCACTATATGAAATCTTACACCTGGAAGGTCCTTGATTCTTCCGCCTCTGATCAGTACTATCGAGTGTTCCTGTAAATTGTGGCCTTCCCCCGGAATATAGGCAGTAACTTCAAATCCGTTGGTAAGCCTGACACGAGCTACTTTTCGCAGTGCCGAATTCGGCTTCTTAGGTGTCGTTGTATAAACTCGAGTACAGACGCCACGTCGTTGCGGACAGGCTTCAAGTGCACGATTCTTATGCTTATGAACTATCTTCTTACGTCCTTTACGAACTAACTGATTAATTGTTGGCACTATTTTTCCTCCATTATTTTGTTAAAAGTTAAGTATATCTTCTACTTCTTTTTTCTCTTCCTGATGGGCAATATCCTTCACTATCTCAGCGATGGTCTTGCCCTCCTCTAATGCCTTGTTGACTATCTGATTATAATGCTTTGACCCAGTTCCTACAGGGACTCTATGACCGAGAATGATACTCTCTTTCAGGCCTTCGAGTTGATCAACCCTGCCCTCTATTGCAGCCTGAGTCAAGACCTTTGTCGTCTCCTGGAATGAGGCTGCTGACAACCAGCTGTCTGTGTGGAGTGAGGCTTTGGTTATACCCAAAAGTACCTGTTCATAAGTCGCTCCAGCTCCCCCCTCTTCCTCGAGCTTCATATTCTCTACGAGAACATCGTTCTTATCTACGAGATCCCCTTCAAGGAAGTATGTATGACCCGGATTGACTATCTTGACCTTTTTGAACATCTGCCTGATAATTACACCGAGATGCTTGTCGTCAATCTTAACTCCCTGCTTACGGTATATCTCCTGAATCTCGTTCAAAATCAACATCTGTGCCGCTTTTATACCCTTGGCTGAGAGTATATCATGCGGGTCGAGTGGTCCGTCAGAGAGTGGGTCACCATTCTCTATAAAGTCACCCTGATGAACGATCAATCTCTTACCCGGGGGTATTACATATTTTTTCTCTTCTCCCGTTTCGGCCTGAACATATATCGTTCTACCGAGTTTTGTCAGATCACCGATACGTACCTTACCGGTAATTTCACTAATAATCGCCTTTTCTTTCGGGACACGAGCTTCGAAGAGGTCACCAACTCTGGGCAGACCACCTGTAATATCACGTGCCTTCGTGGTTATACGAGAGATCTTACCAAGAACATCTCCCGGATAGACATAAGCTCCATCTTCGACTTCGATGCTCAATCCGGTTTGCAACGGTATAATCTCCTCACCACCTTTAGGTTTGACCAGCTTGAACTGTGGTTGAACCTTACGATCTTTCGATTCGATAATCGTGGTTTCCCGCTTACCGATCTGCTCATTGAATTCCTCTCTGAAAGTAACATCCTTGATCAAGTTCTCGTATTGGATATGCCCTTCGGCTGTTGCAACCAGTGGATTGTTGTAGGGATCCCAGGAGAATAGTTTGAAATCCTTAACCACACTCTCGCCATCACGTACAAATATCGTTGCGGCATACTCCACCTTGAATTCGTCCAGAACGGTCTTGTTATCTTCAGGTGATAAGAGCTGTATCCTACCAAGTTTACTGATCGAGATTAATTCTCCCGATTTTGTGGTAACGGTATTCATTCGCTTGAATTTGACTATACCGTCTACCGAAGCTACAACTTCTGCCGATTCAATGTCTGTACTTGCAGCTCCACCAATATGGAAAGTTCTCAGAGTGAGCTGTGTTCCGGGTTCACCTATACTCTGGGCAGCAATGATCCCGACAGGTTCACCTATAGTAACAGGTTTCTGAGAAGCTAGATTTCTTCCGTAGCATTTGGCACAGATCCCTCTGGTCGCTTCGCAGGTAACTACAGATCTGATCTTGACCGAGACAATACCGTGTCGCTGAATTGTCCGGGCTGATTCATTAGTAATCTCAGCGCCTGCGGGGACCAGAACCTTGCCAGTAACGGGATCCGTTATATCTTCGAGCGCAGTTCTTCCCTGAATTCTCTCTGCCATGGATACAACCACTTCCAGACCCTCTTTGATTGCAGATACTTCCAGGCCATCGATCGTACCACAGTCTTCAGTCAATATGATAGCATTCTGAGCAACATCTACCAGCCTTCTCGTCAAATATCCAGCATCAGCTGTCTTGAGTGCCGTATCTGCCAGACCTTTTCTTGCTCCGTGAGTTGAAATGAAATACTCAAGAACGGTTAGACCTTCTTTGAAGTTCGATTTAATCGGAGTATCAATAACTTCCGCCTTATCAGAACCGGTCTTTGTCGGCTTATCCATCAAACCACGCATCCCACCGAGCTGCTTGATCTGATCCTTACCACCACGGGCACCGGATAGATACATCATATGGATGGAGTTTAAACCTTTCTGGTCATCAGCAAGCTCATCCATCAGTGCTTCAGTAACTCTTTCGGTTACACTCTTCCAGCGGTCGATGATACGCTGTGATTTCTCACCTTCGGTTATCAACCCTTTATTGTAATTATCGATAATATCTTTTATATTCTCTTCTTCGTTCTGAATCAGTTTTTCCTTCTTCTTAGGAACGATGATATCGCTCGCACTGAAAGTTACTCCCGCTTTTGTGGCATATTTGAAGCCGATATCCTTCAGATCATCAAGGAATTTCGCAGTCAGGAACTGGCCGACTTTTTCGAAACAGAGCATTGCGGAATCGTTCAACTTCCCTTTGTCGAAAGTATAGTTCTGGAAGGGGACAGAGGGTGGCATGATCTGGTTGAAGAGAACCCTTCCTACTGTCGTCAGAACCTTCTTACCGTCTATCATAACCTGAATCCAGGTGTGAATGTCGAGATTACGCTTCTCTTTACCCGGTTTCTCAGTCATATCTTTGTTGTTATGCTTTACCTCTTCATGTTCGAAAGCAAGTACTACTTCCTCCGTGCTGTAGAAAGTCTTCAGTTTACTCGTATCTTCCGGTTCTTTTTCCGGTGTCATAGTCAGATAATAACACCCGAGCACAATATCCTGGCTGGCAACCATAGCCAGTTTGCCGTTTGCTGGCAGCAGGAGATTGCGGGAAGAGAGCATGAGAACCTTCGCTTCCATTTGTGCTTCATGCGAAAGAGGGACATGAACTGCCATCTGGTCACCGTCAAAGTCTGCATTAAATGGTGTGCAGACCATTGGGTGTAATTCAATGGCCTTATTTTCAGTCAAGACGGGCAGGAAGCCCTGAATACCTAGCTTGTGGAGTGTGGGAGCACGGTTCAAGAGAACAGGATACTCCTGGATCACCTCTTCCAATATCTTCCATATTTCTGGTTGTTTCTTATCTACCAGCTTGCGAGCACTCTTTGTTTTCTCTATTTCACCATTTCGTTCCAGTCTTTCAATTATAAAAGGCTTGAAAAGCTCAATAGCCATCTCTTTAGGAAGCCCGACCTGACTGATCTGTAAATGCGGGCCGACAGTTATAACAGACCTGCCTGAATAGTCTACTCTCTTACCGAGTAAATTCTGTCGGAATCTACCCTGTTTACCGGTCAGCTGGTCAGTCAAAGATTTCAATGGCCTGTTACCTCTCCCCTTAACCGGACGACTCTTTCTGGAGTTGTCGATAAGGGCATCTACAGCTTCCTGGAGCATTCTCTTCTCATTACGAAGTATCACTTCAGGTGCTCTGATCTCTATCAATTGTCTCAACCTGTTATTTCTGGTAATTACCCTTCTGTATAGATCATTGAAATCTGCCGTGGCAAATCTCCCACCTTCAAGAGGAACTAGTGGTCTCAGAATCGGCGGTAATACTGGCAGGACCTCCAGTATCATCCAGGAAGGATCATTCCCTGATTTGATAAAGGCATCGACTATCTTCAGCTTTTTGATGGCCTTCTGTTTCTTGATGGCTGAAGTCTCCATCTTGATTGAGGTACGAAGATGGTTAGCTTCATCCTCCAGGTTCAGTTCGTCGAGCAGGAGCTTGATCGCTTCGGCACCCATCATGGCCAAAAATTCGTCATCATAAGTGTCACGCTCTTCGTAGTAATCATCTATATCAATCAGATCCTTCTTTTCGTAGTTTGTCTGACCGGGGTTAATGACAATGTAAGATTCGTAATAGAGCACCCTTTCCAGTTTTTTTATACTGATATCGAGGAGTGTACCGATCTTACTCGGCATACTCTTGATAAACCAGAAGTGAGCAACTGGAACGGCGAGTTCTATATGCCCCATCCTGTTTCTTCTTACCCGGGAAGTAGTTACTTCAACACCACAACGGTCACAGACAGTATTCTGAAATCTTTTCTTTTTATACTTTCCGCAACTACATTCGTAATCCTTTTCCGGGCCGAATATTCTTTCACAAAATAGTCCGTCTTTTTCCGGTCGCAGAGTACGGTAATTGAGTGTATCCGGTTTTGTTACTTCACCGTAAGACCATTCTCTTACTGCTTCCGGAGAGGCAATCCTGATTCTTACGTTATCGTAATGCTCTATCTTTTTTTCTCTTTTAATTTCTCTAATCACTTGTAATAACCTCCTCTTGGCGGTTTAGTGAGGAGATCGGTACCTCCCGATCTCTGCATAAGGTGATTGGTTTCACTTATCACCTGCGGAAAAACTATATTTTGTTCTTTGTTATGTGACATATTAGAACTCATTTTAAATCTCTTTATCGGTCAGAAATTCTATATTGAAACAGAGTGATTTCAACTCACTAACCAGGACATTGAAGGACTCCGGGACACCAGGCTTGGATGGATTCTGGCCATTCGTAATTGCCTTGAACGCATTTGTTCTACCATCCACATCATCCGATTTAATGGTCAACATCTCTTCCAGTATCCTTGAAGCACCGTAAGCCTCCAGAGCCCAGACTTCCATCTCTCCCAGTCTCTGTCCACCATGTTGTGCTTTACCACCTAACGGTTGCTGAGTAATCAGTGAATACGGCCCGGTTGAACGTGCATGTATCTTATCTTCAATAAGGTGATTGAGTTTCATCATATAGATTATTCCAACTGTAACCCTCTCACGGAAAGGTTCACCGGTCTTGCCGTCATAGAGAACCTGTTTTCCGTCTAACGGTATTTTAGCTTTCTTCATCTCCTTCTCAATATCTTTGAGGGAAGCTCCATCAAAGACAGGAGTTTCTACCTGGAAGCCGAGAATCTTGGCAGCCATACCGAGATGGGTTTCCATAATCTGTCCGATATTCATACGGGAAGGAACACCAAGTGGATTGAGAATAATCTCGACCGGAGTACCATCCTCCATAAAGGGCATATCCTCTATAGGGGCGATCTTGGAGATCACACCTTTATTACCGTGTCTACCGGCCAGCTTATCTCCAACCTGTATCTTACGTTTTTTGGCGATATATACCTTGACCATCTTATGGACTCCATAGGGTAACTCATCGCCATGGCGGAGGCGTTCTTTCTCTTTCTTGAAGATATTATCACTCTCTTCGCTAGCATCTTTTACTTTTAATATGATATTATTGAATATCTGCTGGTTCTTATCCGGATCTTCTACGAATTCATAATCCAGGCTCAATCTCTTGAAGTTTATCTTTACCAGATCATCTTTGGTGATCTTCTTTCCAGAAGGGATAAAGAAACGGCCATCTTTAGAATCCATTATATTCTTGGCCTTCTCTCCAAGTAGATATTTCTTCAGGTTCGTCTCCAGGAAACTATCGATCTTCTTCTTACGTTCTGTATGTTCCTGCTTTAGCTTGTTCAAAATATCCTTCTTATCGAGTTCGAATTCAGTTATATCTTCCTGTTTCTTGAAGACTTTAACATCGATAACGACACCCTCCATTCCCGGCTTCGCTTTAAGGGAACTGTCAGTGAAGTTACCTGCTCTGTCTCCAAAGAGGGCCCGCATCAGGTTCTCTTCCGGTGAGGGATCTATATCGACACTCTTTGGTGTAATCTTGCCAACTATTATATCTCCCGGTTTGATCACCGAACCTACCCTTACTATACCTGTCTTGTCGAGATTTCGAAGGGCATTGATCGGAACATTAGGTATATCGTAAGCCAGTTCTTCTTTACCGTTTTTGACCTGTCTGACAAGTACTTCCTGTACCTCGATATAGATAGAGGTCATTATATCGTCTCGTGCTACACTCTCACTGAGGATTACCGCATCTTCATAATTATATCCGTACCAGGGCATGAAGGCAACGAGCAGATTCTGTCCCAGTGCCAGTCTGTCTCCTTCAATAGCAGGACCGTCTGATATTGGCTCACCCTTTTTGACTATATCCCCTACTTTAACTATTGGCCTCTGATTTATACAAGTGTCCTGATTCGAGCGGCAGAATTTCTTCAAATAGATCCTGTTCTCAGTGTGGATATCGAGTGTCTCTTCGCCATCTTCAATCTTTTTGAGATCGATATAAGCTGAAGTTACCTTCTCTACTTTTGCATCGTATGGTGCAATAGCAGCAGCACCACTATCACGGGCAACCACCTTCTCCATCCCGGTTCCAACTGTAGGGGCTGCTGGATTGAGCAGAGGTACTGCCTGTCGCTGCATATTGGAACCCATAAGAGCTCTGTTAGCGTCATCATGCTCAAGGAAGGGGATAAGGGAAGCCGAGACGGATACTATCTGCTGAGGTGATACGTCTACATAATCTATCTCATCTGGTGTTACAAGTATATACTCTTCTCCCTGTTTTGCAAAAACCTGTTCGTCTTTAATCCTGAGATCTTTACCGATATTGATATCTGCCTGAGCAATGATAAAATCCTCTTCATCGGAAGCATCGAAATAATCGACCTGTTCTGTAATCTTGCCATCGACAACCTTTATATAAGGGGTTTCCAGAAAACCCAATCTGTTAACTCGCGAATAAATCGCTGGTGATGATATCAGACCTATATTGGGTCCTTCTGGCGTTTCAATCGGACAGATCCTGCCGTAGTGAGAGTGGTGAACATCCCGCACCTCGAAACCTGCTCGTTCTCTTGTCAGGCCACCTGGCCCTAGAGCAGATAATCTTCTCTTGTGTGTTATGGCCGCCAATGGATTGGTCTGCTCCATAAACTGAGAGAGCTGCCCTGTAAGGAAGAAGGCCTGTATAACTCCGATAAGTGCTGAACTGTTTATCAGGTCACTGACTGTAACCTCATCAGGATTTGTTATCGACATTCTTTCAATAGCGATTCTTGATACTCTGGAAAGGCCGTTAGTATATTCATCTTCCAGCAATTCACCAATTGTTCTTATACGTCTGTTGGCCAGATTATCGATATCATCGATATCGTCTTTACCCCGATAGATATCGACCATCTTCTCGATTATGGCTATTAAATCCTCTCGTGTGAGTATACAGACATCTTCAGGAATATAGATACCGAGACGCTTATTCAGCTTATATCGACCGACCTCACCGAGGTTGTATCTCTTCTCATCAAAGAACATCCTGTTTACAAGGGCTACAGCCGCTTCCATCGTTGGTTCCTCACCTGGCCTGATAAGATTATATATCTTCTTGACTGCTTCTTCTTCATTCTGGGTGGAATCTTTAGCTATAGTCTTCTCAATTATCTTACGGTGCACATCAGAATCTTCTGATATGATCTTGACCTTCTTGTAACCAGCCTCGACAAGTTCATTATAATTTTCATCGCTGACCTGTTCCCAGGCTTCGACTATTACTGCGCCATTCTCTTTATCTATAATATCTTCAGCCAGATATTGTCCTTTTGCCTCTTCAAGCGAGACCTTTTTGGTGCTATAGAAGTGCTTTCTGATATCGCTATTGGTTGAAAGGCCAATACATCTGAGCAGCACGGTGACCGGAAGCTTTCTTCTCTTGTCTATATGGACATACATTGTATCATTGACATCCATACTGAATTCCAGCCAGGAACCTTTATAAGGTATGACCGTAGCCGATATGAGTGATTTCCCGCTTGGATGTTTCTCCTCTTCGAAGAAGGCACCCGGCGAGCGATGTAATTGACTTATAATTACTCTTTCGGCACCATTGACAATAAATGTTCCCTCGTCTGTAATTAATGGTATCTCTCCCAGGTAGACATCATTTTCGATGATCTCTTTCACTACCTTCTCACCGGTCTCTTTTAATTTCTCTTCGTCATATTTAGTCAGCTTCATCTTAGCCCTGATCGGTGATTGATAAGAGAGATTTCTCTCGATACATTCTTCTTTTGTATATTTTTCCTTGAGAACGGTATATTCGAGGAACTCAAGCAGGTAATAACCTTTTGTGTCCTCAATAGGAAACACCGAGTTAAAGACAGATTGTAATCCTATGTTCTCACGCTGCTGCGGATGAATATCTTTCTGCAGGAAGCGATCATAGGAATCGATCTGTATAGCAAGAAGATTTGGTATTTCACATGCCGGAATACCTAAATCTTCGATCGTCTTTTTTAAACGGGAATAACTTTTGATACTTTTCAAAAGCATATCTCCTTATGGTTTATCCTCCGACTGTTACCGTGGATACAGATAAAAGAAAGCGTGTTGGCGAGAAGGTCAGTTCGAACCTTAAGGCTTTCATTTCAAGGCATCCAGAGTAGCGGTCGGATAATGGGTGAAAACAAGTAATCTACATGCACTATGATATACCCTGACCACCCCTTTATGGATATTGCGAACAATATATCCTTATAAAGAAGTGGTCAGTTACTACAATCCCGTACCTAAACTCCGCTCGAGAGTTTACTGGTCATATCTGACAAAACAGAAAACTGCCCGGCGACAGGATGGTTATAGTTTTTTCTACGCTTACGCATTCGAAAAATAGTATTAGAGTAATATTACTTAATCTCGGCAGTAGCGCCAGCTTCTTCTAACTTCTTCAGTACAGCTTCGGCTTCCTCTTTAGCAACATTCTCAACAACTACTTTCGGACAGTTATCGACAAGGTCTTTTGCCTCTTTCAGACCAAGCTGAGTTATCTCTCTGATAACTTTAATCGTCTGAATTTTCTTATCTCCTGCTGCTGTAAGCATAACAGTGAATTCACTCTTTTCTTCTGCTGCTTCGGCTGAAGCAGGAGCAGCGGCAGCTGCTGCTACTGGAGCGGCTGCAGAAACACCAAACAGCTCTTCTAATTCTTTTACCAATTCTGACAGTTCCATGACGGTCATTTCTTTGATAATATCAATTACCTGTTGTTTTTTATCACTCATCTTTCCTCCAAATGTCTATTCTTTCTAATTTATTTCTCTTTGTTGCTTAATTCTCTTTCTTTGCTATTGCGTCAACAGCATATACAAACTTATTGATTATCCCGTTAAGGGCATAGACAAAGCCTGTTATCGGTCCATTAAAGCCACTTAACATCATACTTAACAACTGCTCTTTCGGTGGCAACTTGGCTAGTTCTTCCAGCTCTTTCTTATCGAACAGTCTTCCATCAACGTAACCCTTCTTGAAAGTCGGGAAGTCTTTATCCCCCATCATCTCTTTGATAAAGAGGGCAAGTTCTCTGGCCGGAGCAATCTCATCCTCTTTGGAGATAGCTACAGCTGTAGGCCCGACAAGAGATTCGTCCAGTGATGTAATCCCGAGTGTGTTCAGTGCTTTCTTGATAAAGGTATTCTTGGAGACGAAGTAATCGACTTGAGAGTCACGCATTCTACCTCTCAGGTTATCGACTTCTTCTATATTAATACCCTTATAATCAACGAGCACTATAGCTCTGGCATCTTTCATTCTTTCAGTCAATTCCTGGACTCTACTTACTTTCAGCTCATTATATACTGCTTCGTATGTCTGTTCTTGTTCCTTAACCATAGCATCCCTCCTATTTCTTCGCTGCAGCAGTTGTATCGGGTATATTCAACCTCATACCGGGGCCCATTGTTGATGTTAATGCCATACTCTTAATAAACTGGCCTTTAACAGTAGCAGGCCTGTCTTTAAGAATTGAGCTAACCATAGTCAGGATATTCTCTTTCAGCTTATCCTGGTCAAAGCTCATCTTGCCAACCGGGACGTGAATATTAGAGAACTTATCTACTCTATAGGCAATTTTGCCCGCCTTCGATTCCTGAACAGCCTTACCGACATCCATGGTAACTGTTCCTACTTTCGGGTTCGGCATCAGGCCACGAGGACCTAATATCTTCCCTAACTTTCCAATCTTTCCCATCAGATTAGGTGTAGCAATGACGATATCGAAATCAAACCAGCCACCGCTGATCTTCTCCATCAAGTCGTCCACTCCCACATAATCTGCTCCTGCTTCGGAAGCTTCTTCTGCTTTTTCACCCTCAGCAAAGACAAGTACTCTGACATCTTTTCCCGTTCCATGGGGGAGAACAATCGAGTTCCTGATTTGCTGATCGGCTTTTCTTGGATCAACGCCGAGGTTCATATGCAGCTCCAGGGTCTCGTCGAATTTTACTTTTGGCAAATCCTTCAATATCCCTATTGCTTCATTCAGTTCGTACTGACGTTGTCGATCGATCTTCGAAAGGGCTTCCTTATAACGCTTGCTCCTTTTCATCTCTTCTCCTTGTATCGTATAATCTCCTGCGGTTTGCCCTGCACCTGCTTTCCCAACCCCTCGTGGAGGCAACGAAAGCAGGTACAGGGTCGAAGTCTACCTCTGAAAAACAGAAGTATGTTTATGGCAAAGTATGAAAGACAATTAGTCTTCTATCTTTACCCCCATACTTCTGGCAGTACCTTCGATCATACTCATCGCAGAATCGATCGTAAATGCGTTTAAGTCTTTCATTTTGATGTCGGCTATTTTCTTAACCTGATCTTTTTTAATCGAGCCGACTTTTGTTACATTGGGTTCTGCCGAGCCCTTGGCCAGGCCGGCCTCTTTTCTGATTAACACTGATGCCGGCGGGGTTTTTATATCAAATTTAAATGACTTATTCTTATATACGTAGATAACTACCGGATAGATCATCCCGGGATTATCTTTTGTTTTATCGTTAAATTGCCTGCAGAAATCTCCAATATTAATACCTGCCTGACCGAGAGCCGGACCAACAGGAGGAGCAGGAGTTGCCTGCCCAGCCGGGAGTTGCAGTTTAATCATGCTTACTACATTTTTCGGTAATGCCATCTTTATTCCTCTCTTCTCTTAAGACTTAATCTCATAATGAATTCGTTTCTATTCCTTCTACCCGTAAAAGTTATTGCTGATCAGTTGCTAACGGTTCAGCCACTTTTGATTCTCTCCACCTGATCAATATTCAATTCAACCGGTGTTACTCTTCCGAATACCGCAACATTAACGGTCAGTTTATGGCTATCAAGATTTACTTTATCTATCACCCCATCGAAATCACTAAAGGGTCCTGAGGTTATCTTTACCATATCACCCGGAATAAATTGATAGTCTTTACCCGTATCATCTTCTCGGTCAGAAATTCCGAGGAGCCTTTTAGCCTCTACTTCACTCAGTGGTTGTGGCTTTTTAACCGACCCCAGGAAATGGGTTACGCCTGGTATGTCCGTAATAAAACTCATTAATTCGGGAGTAAGATTAGCCTGGATAATTATATAGCTATTGAAAATCTTCTTCTCGCGCTGAACCTTTTTCCCGTCCCGAATGTGAAATGTCTTCTGGGTCGGGATGAGGATCTCACCCAGATCCTTTTCCAGTTCTGTGCCGGCAACTCCTTTCTCTATCGCTTCTTTGATCCGTTGCTCTCTTGCCGAATACACGTGTAATACATACCACTTCATCGTTTTATATTTCCTTTACTCTGCCACTTAGCCTCTAAATAGTATAAATTGAATAACCATAGAGAAAATGGCATCTACGCCAGACAAAAAGATTGCCACGATGGCAGACATAGTGATAACAACAACCGTGCCTTCTTTAATATCGGCTTTTGTTGGCCAGGAAACATATCTCATCTCCTGCCGAACATCTTTGAAAAACTTAGTAATTGCTTTTATCATTATCCAGTATCCCCTTTACTTTATCCAGACATTAAACCAGGCAATCAAATCTGGCAGGACAGGCAGGAATCGAACCCGCAACCCCCGGTTTTGGAGACCGGTGCTCTACCAATTGAACTACTGTCCTGCACAATGTCAAAGCTGATTTTGTGTCTTTTGTCCTCAATATCGGCACCCAATTCTCAATGCGAGATTCTGGTTTAAACAGGACTATCTCGTCTGTTTATGAATCGTATGCTTCTTATCGTAAGGGCAGTATTTTTTGTATTCTACCCGTTCAGGATGCAACCTTCTATTCTTGGTTGTGGTATAATTCCTGCGTCCGCATTCCTGACAGGCTAAGATCACTGTCTCTCTCATAAGTTGATCCTTTTACTCTAATATCTCACCGACAACACCGGCGCCGATTGTTCTGCCACCTTCCCGGATAGCAAAACGTAATCCCTGCTCCATAGCTATCGGAGTTATAAGT
>Ga0334892_1000076_pt1 | contig 152582 bp, 116 predicted proteins | sample GraSluR3_MG_4_FD_207213 | JGI IMG/M metagenome (GOLD analysis project Ga0334892, IMG submission 207213) | Sludge microbial communities from methane-producing bioreactor in Wageningen University, Netherlands - Granular Sludge_15_04-R3 | ecosystem: Engineered > Bioreactor > Anaerobic >... | reverse complement strand
GATCGCTGCCGCATTGCCCCACTAAAAGGTCAAATTGTTCTCTCGGAAGAATTTTCATAACCTGTTTGAAAATCGGCTGACCGACTAAATTCTTTGTTATATCTTTGCCCATGTTGCAGTTTTTTTTAGCAAAACAAACTTACAACATTGGGGTGAAACCTTATGGAAGTAGCCCCATTTTTACTGGAATTTTAACCGGTCAGTAGTGATTTTTTATTTTGTTTTTTATTCCAAATTGTTCGAATCAACAGTTTTTTAAATAAATCTACTTGTATAATCTGTCCTATTTTTTTTAACAATCTTGGATTTTGAATAGAGTAATATTTTGCTGGTAACAATCTATAAGCAGGAAATGAGTAAACAATCGTAAAAATTCCTGTCACGAATAAATTTACAAATACGGCATCAAGTAACTTATCAGAAAAATTGGCAGGTTGATTTCTCAAAAGTCTTTCAACTAACATAAATGTCTGCCATACTAAAAAGGATGAAAAAACAATATGTAATATCTTTTTGAGAATATTCATTCTATTATTTTCTGAAATATAATCATAAATCCACTAGTCTAATTGTATGCACGGATGTTTCTTAAGCTGCCGCACAACTTTATAATCTATTCACATTTCCCGAATTCACCACCCACACGCATGTTGGATATATTCAGATTTTGCTGGCATTTACATCCATACATTTTTGCAGATAAAAATCCGGATTTCCGCTCCGGCTTTCCAGAAGTATTGGGAAATTCCTGTTGAAAGATTAAAATGTCGGGTGTTGTTCTCATTCGGTTTTTCGGTTGATCTTTTCAGGTTTTAAAACTAAACAAACTTTCAAATAATACCAATTGTGCCGTCCGAAAAATAAATGATTTTACAGGAATACCAATCAATTTTCCTCATAATAATATGAGTAGTCAATTCCTCTCAAAAACATTTCCCGGCTATGGATTTGGTCGGTTAGGGCATTTTCCAGTAACTTTTTTAGCGTGCTACTGTTTACCGCACTCTTTACCATTGCGTTCATAAAATCTGTTTTACCAATTTTGCTCCAGTCAACGCATTTTTTCAGGCGTTTTTTTAATATCAAATCCAGCCATATCCGGGTGGTTCTGCCGTTGCCTTCCATAAATGGATGAGCAATGTTCATTTCCACATATTTTTCCACAATTTCCTCAAATGTATTTTCGGGCATTTTTTCTATTTGTTTTAATGTGGCGTCAAGGAATTGTGATACTGCAAACTGGAAACCGCCTTTCGAAATATTTTTTTGCCTGATTTGACCGGCAAAATCGTATAGGCCGCCAAACAAATAAGCGTGAATTTGTTGTAACCCTTTGGTTGTGCCAACCTCTATGCTGTCGATAAAAGAACTTTCAAACAGCGCATAAGCCTTTGTTTTGCTTTTTCCGTCTATACTTTCATCGGTATATGTAAACCATTCGATAAATCGGTTTGCCTTTTTGCCCGGAAACTGTTTGCCCAATGCAATAATTCCGTTGTAATCGAGCATATCGGACAAACGTTTTTTACCGTCGGGTGCGAGAATTTTCAACTGGGTAGTGGCACTAACCACTTCACTATTTTCTTTTTTCAACTTCGCTTTAAGGTATTTCCAATAGTTGCGGGTTTTCGAATAGTCGTTTTGGTTGGTTAGAACGGCGACTATATCCAACACCGAAAACCACCATTTTGCGTTTTGCCCGTCCCATAAGGCCCGCACCTCGCGGTCGTCAAAAAAACGAATGGATATTTTTTGCTGCTCGTTCATTTTTTTATGGTGTCATTAAAGCCATATAATTTATGCAATTTACAATTTGCAGTCAATTATTTTTTATCGTTTTTTATTATCCCATTGTCAATCCGTAAAATCAAAGTATAAGAACAATCCACATTTTCATTTCTATATTTTCCTGCTTTCCAATTTTGCAGTTCTGAAAATGTCTTTGTGAATTTATTCCCGAATTCTTTGTCAAAACTTGAATCAAACTTAAAACCCGATGTTTCTCCTTTACAATTAATCATGAAATCTATTCTACATCTTCCGTTTAAATGCTTCTCAAGATTTAAATTAGTATTCAAATCTCTCAATAGTTTCTCGAACCCACCTTTGTATTCGGGAAGAGTTTCGACTGCCCAATAAGTTAATGTAGTATCACAAGCTTCACTTTTTGTTGTTACGTCATCCTGTCCTAAAACGAACGAGGATAGTGAGATTGCAAATAGAAAGAGAATTAGTTTCATATTTCGTTTTTTTAATTAGCAACAACGGTTTATCTGTTCATATTCCCCGAATCCACCACCCTTACGCATGCTGGAGTTCAGGTTCTAAAACTAAACAAACTTTCAAATAATTACAACCATGTAAGCCGAAAAAGCGCCTGGACTTTTAATCAAAAAATGAAAAAACATATTGATGCACGACAAAAACACGTTCAATATCAAAAAAAACATACTCATCATTATTAAGTTTTCAAAACACTTTCACCCATGTACTTTTGGTTCGTGAAAACAATTAAACAATCATTTTTAAAATTAAAGTCATGAAAACAAAAGTATTTTTAAGTATCGTTTTGGTAATCCTTGTTTCTGCAACCACACTGGCACAGGAAAACGCAAAACGTTTTGGGGTTGAACTCAACGGTGATGTATCATTTGTTTCGAGCGACCTTGCCGGTGCCAGTTTAAACACAGGCCTTGGATTTGAAGCAATTTTGCAGTACCGGTTTATGCCGTTTACCAGTGTTTACGGCGGCTGGGGTTACAGCCATTTTAGCGCAAATGAATCGTTTGCAGGTTCAGATGTGGATTTTGAACAAACCGGTTACATTTTGGGATTGCAGTTTAAACACCCGGTTGGCAACTCACCGGTTTCGTATTTTGTGCGGGCTGGTATGTTGTACAGTCACATTGAAACCGAAAATAACGACGGTGATATTATAAGCGACACCGGCCACGGAGTTGGCTGGCAGGCTGCTGCTGGCATTGAGGTTTCACTGGGCAAAAACTGGAGCCTGGCTCCCGGACTGAAATACAACTGGCTGTCAGGTGAAACAGATTTTGAAAATGCTACATATCAGCTCGACCACAGGTATGTATCTGCACAAATCGGAATTATTAAAAGGTTTTAAAATCCAAACTATATGCCGGGAGGAGAGTTTTACTCTCTTCCCGGTTTTCTTTTAAAATCTGAAAAAATGAATCGAAATTATTTCATACTCATTGGAACGCTTTTCCTGCTTTTGGCGGCATGTGAAAAGAAGATGGAAGATCAAAAAAGATTTTTTCGGTTAATGGAGAAAAATTCAAATGGTATAACCATCCTTGAGGTTAAAAGCAATATTTGTTTTACAGACTTCGCTGGTAAAATTACCCTTTTGGATAATGAATTGGAATTTAGGCTGCTGCATGAAAACAGGGCTTTTTATGCCCTTCGCTTTCATTCCATCGACACGTTCTCGGTTAACGGAACTTTTTGCGCTAACCCCGGATTCCGAAAAATAGAACGCAGCAGTTTTGACTGCGTTTTTGCACTGTTTTTAATCTTTTTTGCTGTACGTGGAGGTTTGGGATTTCAAAATATTACTAAAAAACCTGTTTAACTCAATTTTAAACACTTTCACCTCATTTTTTTTCGCGTTCAATCCAAACTTCTTTTTTTTATGAATTACCATAACTACTTTTAGTCCGGTTTTCAGCAAAAAAATAAAATATGATATTCAAACAGATACATAAAATCTTTCCATTTGGCAAGCTGTTTAAGCTTGTTTTTGGCATGGCTGTTATCGTTCAACTCGTTGTAATTACTTACAATCATTTTACAGGATACCACGAATTGCATGGGCTTAATGCATTTTTATTCAGAGGGTTAAGAGGAATTATTTATAGCATGATTGCTGGATTTGCAATGGCTTACCCCGATCTGTTCGTGATTCAATACCTGAACCAAAATTTCAAATGGAGCAACGCTGCATTAAAACGAGCGGTTCTGCAATTTGTGTCCATGTTTTTTATTGCCGTTACGGTTTCGTCATTGTTAACAACATTTGCCCATTGGCTAAGCAATTATCCGCAGGGATTGCCGAATGTTTTATTTAACAACATGCTTATTTACACGGTTGTAAATGCCTTCTTTATGTCAATTCTTGAGGCCTGGATTTACCTGGATGAAAGTTTGAATGAAAAGGTAAAAGCTGAAAAACTTCAGCAGGAACTTATACAGGAGGCGGCAAACCGGGCCAGGTACGAAGCCCGGATTCAAATTGAAGAGGAGAAAAACAAGTATGCTCAAAAGCTAATCGAACAGGAGAAGAAGCTGAATCATCATCTGGAAGAAGAAATAGAAAAACGGGAAATTATTACCAAACAACTAAACGAAAGCCGCGGGCAACTGAACAGTATTCTTACCAACCTGGCCGGAGCTGCCTATCGTTGCTATTTTGATCAGCAGTACACCATGAAATATATCAGTGAGAAAATTTTCGATATTTCTGGTTATCATGCATCAGAATTTATTGAAAATACTGAACATTCATTTGCCGCTATTATTCATCCGGAAGATCAGGACTTTTGCAGGCAAAACATTCAGGAAGCTGTTTTGAAAAAAACCGCTTACGAATTTGAGTACCGGATAATTCATAAAAACGGACAGGTTGTTTGGGTAAGCGAAAACGGAAAGGGAATTTGTAACGAAAAGGGTGAGCTGACCTTTTTGGATGGAATTATTATTGATATTACAAAAAGGAAGAAGGCCGAATTTGCTGCTGCGGAAAGTGATCGAAACTACAAAGAACTGATGGACCTGCTCCCCCAACCCATTTTTGAGCTCGACATCGAAGGAAATATTCTGTTTGTAAACAACTCGGGCAAAGATTTTTTTGGAATTGTTATGCCTGAAAACCCGGAGGAAAAAATTTCGGCGCTTCATTACATGGTAAAGGAAGATGTGCCCAGGGTTCAGAATGTCATAAAAAAATCGAATGAAACGAGTTTTTCTGCTCCAAATGAATATACAGTAAAAAGACCCGATGGCTCGCGTTGTCCGGTACTTATCTATGGTTCTCCTATTATTCGCGACGGGAAAGTTGTTGGGAGGCGCGGAATAATCATCGACATTTCGGAAAGAAAAAAACAAGAACTCAAATTACTGAAAGCCAAGGAAGAACTGGAACGGATAAATAACACGCTGGAGCAAAGCGTTGCCGAGCGAACAAAACAACTTACCGAAGCGAACACGCAACTGTTGAAGGTGCAAAAAGAGAATTTGCAATCGCAGTTCGAAGTGTTGAAACAACAGGTAAATCCGCACTTCCTTTTTAACAGTTTGAATGTGCTCACGTCGCTCATAAAAATCGACCCCGATTTGGCCGAATCGTTTACCGAAAGACTTTCGAAGGTATATCGTTATGTGCTCGAAAACAAGGAGAAAGATTTGGTGAGCCTGAGCACCGAACTGGAGTTTTTAAATGCCTACCTGTTCCTGCTGGAAATACGTTTTATGAAGAAACTGTTAATCGAAATTAAAATTGACAAATCGTATTCCGATTACCAGATTCTGCCCATTGCCATTCAACTGATTATTGAGAATGCCATTAAACACAATACTTTTTCGAAAGCTCAGCCTCTGAAAATTGAAATATTTGTGGACGAACAGCAGCGACTGAATATTATTAACAATCTTAATGTGAGGGAAACCAAACTTGTTTCTACGGGAGTCGGGCTTGAAAATATCAATCGCCGTTATGCGCTTGTGTCGGACCAAAAGCCCGAGTTCATTAAAACCAGTGAGCAGTTTATTGCAAAACTTCCCTTGCTGAAATCGGAAAAAATTGAAACAGAATAAAAAAAAAAGAACATGAACGTAGTAATTATAGAAGACGAAGCATTTGCCGCTTTGCGGTTAAAAAAAATGATACAGGAATTTAATCCCGAAATTAAAATCCTGGCCGAACTGGAGTCGGTTGCCGAATCGGTGAAATGGTTCAAATCGAACCCGGAACCCGATCTGATATTTCTGGATATTCACCTGGAAGATGATTTAAGTTTTGCCATTTTTGAGCAGGTAAACATTAGCAGCCCGGTTATTTTCACCACGGCTTTCGATGAATATGCCATTAAAGCGTTTAAGCTGAAAAGCATCGACTATCTGCTGAAACCCATTGTACACGAAGAGCTGGCCGCTGCTTTAAAAAAGTACGAACAGTTTAGCGGCTTGCATCGCAACTCCGTTGATTTGCAGTCGCTTTACAACCTGTTAACGGGCAATGAAAAAAAATACCGGGAGCGTTTTTCCATTTCGGTTGGCACAAAAATTAAAATGGTTGAAGTAACCGATATTGCCTACTTTTTTGTGATGGACAAAGGCGTTTACCTCCGTACAAATCAGGGAAACACTTACAATGTAGATTTCACCCTCGATAAGTTGGAAGAAATGCTCAATCCCGCCTCATTTTTCAGAATTAACAGAAAATACCTGGTGAACATTTCATCCATTGCCAATATGGTAGCCTATTCACGGGGCCGGGTAAAACTGGAACTGAAACCCAAGGCCGACGAAGAATTCGAAACTATCGTCAGCATCGACCGTTCATCTGATTTTAAAAAGTGGCTGAATAGTTAGCGGGGAAGACGGAAGTTGGAAGTAGGAAGACGGAAGCGCGATGTAGGAAGTAGGAAGTGGGAAGAAGGAAGAAGGAAGACCGAAGACGGAGGATGGAAGCGGGAAGCAAGAAGTCCAATGATTAAAAGCTTCATGTGTTGTTTTTAGATTTCACTATTAATTGCCGACAAATTGAATTAACTGTAATTCATTGATTTACAGTTCATAAAAAACATCGGAGCGAGTCCCCCTTTGGTTGAGATATTTCATTTGGAAAACGGATTTTTTATACCAAAGGGGGATTTCAGGGGGATCCAGAACTTTAAAATCAAGTTAGATTTTTGGTTCTATCGCAATTAGCGATTATGGAACTGCTCATTCATACATATATGTACTTAACACGTTCATCCTTCAATATTGCACCCTCGTCGGTTTTAATTGGTAAACAACCAGAAATGAAATTAGGTTTGTACACGTAAAAGCAGCCTGAAATCAGGCAAAAACAATTCATTTATAAATTTTAAAAGCCAAAAAAATGAAAACAGGAAACACAATCAGAATGACTCTCGCGCTGTTGCTATTTATTTTTTCAACAGGATTTGCAAATAAGAAGGATGCAACCAAAGACCCGAAAGCCAAAAAGATTCTAAATGAATTTGTAACTGCAACCGGAGGAGAAAAAGCAATTGCAGGCATCGAAACCTTAAGCAGTAAATCGCAACTGGAATTTGTGGAATCGGGCCTCGTCCTCAAGAGGGAAATTTTAGAAACTCGTTCAAAGCAGTTCTTTATGAAGGTAAACTCACCCCAAACCGGGGATATTTGCCGCGGTTACGATGGTAAAAGGTGTTGGGAAAAACGTCAGGCACAAATCCGCGAAATTGTTGATGAAGAAAAACAAAGCTTTTTAAACACCTCTGCTTTTTTGCGGTTTGCGAATTGGGAGCAAACCCTGGTTGCATATCAATACGCAGGTAAAACAAATGTTCCCGGACAAACTTTGCACAGAATCGATGTGAAAACCATTTACGGCGCTAAAGAAAGCTGGTATTTCAATGGGCACGACAATCTTCTTGTTCGAATGGAGGAGCCTCTGGATTTACCGGAAGGCCATGCAACTGCCACCACATCTTTTTCTGATTACCGGGACGTAAACGGAGTAAAACTTTCGTTTGCACAAACCATTGAAATGCCCGGGCAAAACAGAAAAATAACCTTTTCGGAAATTACGGCAAACCGGGACATTGATCCGAATCTGTTTTCTTTTCCCGAAAAATAACCTGGCCATTCATTTCAAAAATCAGGTTATTTGCCCAAGCAAAAACCATTAAAATATTTCAACAATAATCTTCGTTAACGATGGATAACTTTATACTAATTGCGTAAAATATGATAAAAGAACCTGAAAATAAAAAAATTGAAAATTTGTATCAAAAGCTAAAAGCTGCTTATACAATTGACAACCTGAACCAAATTTCGCTTGTACTGCTCGGTTTTTATAAAAACGGACAGTTTGGCACTTTGCGCAAAGTGGCTGATATAGTGAGCGATTGCGTTAAAATTGAAATTACTGATGATGGCAAAGGATTTTCTGCTTTCATGATGTTGTACCATCCAGACCGGTTAACGTATCATATAAATGAAATCAGCAGACTTGCCACAGAAAATAATTATGAAGGGTTATTAAATTATACGCACGTATTTTTGCTGGAACGCATCGAAGAAATTGCAACATCGCTGGAGAGTTATGAAGACATTGACTATTCTCCTGTTTACGAATGGGATATAAACATCCAGGGATTCAGTATTATTTATGATACCGATTCGAAGAAAAAAACGAAAACTTCAACCAAATCAAAAGGTTTTTCATTTTACGATGCACTCAAAATAAGAATTTTTGAAGATACAACCTTTGAATTCCCGGCATGGTACCTCGATGACATGGAAGAGTTTGAGTTGGCATCGTCAGATATTAACGATTTGGATGGGATACAGTTTTGTACCCACGCCAAAAGCATTGATTTGTCAGACAACAACATAATTGATTTGTCGCTTCTTGCCGGTTTGCGAGACCTCGAAGAACTCAATCTTTCTTACAATAAAATTGGAATTATTGATGAATTAAGCAACCTTACAAACCTGAAAAGTCTTTATCTTGCAGATAACCCAATTGATGATATATCACCTCTTTTTAGGCTTGAAAAACTCGAATATATTGATTTGAGGGAAAATAAAATTGACCCGGACCAGATAAAAACGTTAGTTGAAATGGGTATTGAAGTGGACTATTAAATTACTGTAGTTTAGACTAATACATAAGACTATTTCCGATTTTTCTCCAACATCGGTTTAAACAGAATTTCCGGGGAATTTCCTCCACATATTTCCACACAAAAACAAAAAAATGGCAATTAAACAAATTATTCTTATCAATACAAAACATTAACCTGTTGATTTTAAGATACTTTATTTTTACACTGAACTTTATGGCAGGATTTTTCCTTATAAATTTAAGCGGAAATCTTTGTTTTACTAAAAATATTGCAGCCATGAATAATCAGTACAGTACACTGACAGAAGCCATTGAAGATTTGAAAATAAGAGGCTACGCGGCCAACTTCAGAGTGAATGAAAACGGGCTTCTCGATGCAGGAAATGGAAATACATTCATATCCTCAGAAATAAAGCTCATTGAATTCCACCGGTTCGAAGGAATGACAGACCCCGGAGACAGCACCATTTTATATGCGCTGGAAACCAGTTCTGGATTAAAAGGCACCCTGGCTGATTCGTATGGAGCGGATGCTTCGGAACTCATTTCAGGGTTTATGAAAAATGTTAAATAAAAATGCCGGAAAAAGAAATCATTCAGCCTTTGCGCAACAACTAAAGCAAATTCGTGATTTTTGTTATCTTCAAATCCACAATTGGATTTTAGATTTTATGCTCAACAGGTTGCTTTTGTTCATATTTTTTCTTTTTCTGGCCGGAACAACTCAGTTGTCGGCCCAGGAAAATTATGAAGTGCGAAAAGTAACTTTTACAGGCAACAAAACCCTCAAAAAAGATTTCCTGCTCGAAAAAATGGCTTTGAAAGAAGTTTCCTGGCTCGAAAAAAAATTCACCAAAAAAGAACCGTTTTTATACAGTGAGGAACTGATGGACCTTGACCTGGAGCGCCTGAAACGCATTTACCAGAGTGAAGGTTTTTTGAATGTGCAAACCGGGCTTCACCCCCTGGTTGTAAACGAAAAAAACCAAACGGTGAAAATTGAAATTGAAATCACTGAAGGAGAGCCGGTTATAACCGACACAATATCTTTGGAATTAATCCAAAATACCAGCAATACTGACCCGGATTCACTGCTCAAAAGGTTTTCAGGAAAGTTAAACCTGAAAGAGGGCAAACGTTTTCGCGATGAAGCTCTGAAACAGGACACCCGCTTTGTGGAAGATGTTTTCAGAAGTCTGGGATACGCATACTCCTCTGCCGATTACAATCTAAACTTTAAACCGGAAGAGCTAACCACCGGTATCCGCTATACGGTTCAGCCCGGCCCGGTTTCTTATTTGGGAGAGACACGAATTTCGGGGATTAAAAACGTTTCCGAAGAGTTTATCCGAAAGCAGCTAAAGTACCAAGAGGGAGATTTATACGATAAATCATTACTTGACAGAACGCGACAGAATCTTTACAGTTTACAGTTGTTCCGCGTGGTTTCTGTTTTGCCTGAGCGGGAACCTCAAACGCAAAAAAGTCCGATTCCTGTAAATATTTACATTGAGGAAGCGCCGCGAATAACGACACGGTTTGGTGCGGGTTACGGCACCGAAGATAAGTTCAGAACTTTCCTCGATTTGAATTACCGCGGATTCCTCGGCGGCGCCCGCCGGATAAACCTCTACCTGAAACATTCGGCGCTGGAACCTTATTCCGTGCGACTGAGATGGATTCAGCCCCGGTTTCTGGGGTTTAACAGCACCATTTCGGTTAATCCGTTTTTGGTGAGAAGCAAGGAACCCGGGTACGACACACGCACCTTCGGGTTGAACATTCCCCTCACCTACCAGTTTTCTCCGTCAACCACCGGAAAAATCACCTATTACCTCGAAGATGTGCAGCAGCGGATTGAAGCCGGTGATTCTGAATTTCTGAATAGGGAAAGCAACAGATTCCTCTATAACAAATCGGGGGTTTTGCTGAGCGGTGTTTTCAACAATTCCTCTCCGGCATTCTCACCTGTGAGCGGTATAAATCTGTCACTGAGCTACAAGGTAAACGGACACATATTTGGCAGCGATTTTAACTACACACGGCTTTGGAGCGACGTAAGAGCTTACCGGGATTTAGGTCGTTTTGTGCTGGCAGTGCGCTTAATGGCCGGCGGCATCAGTTCGGCTGACAGCAGCGGTTTTATTCCGGTGGAAGACCGGTTTTATTCCGGAGGGAGCAATTCCATTCGTGGCTGGAACCGTTCCGAACTGGGGCCGAAACGCGAAAGCGGAACCCCGCTGGGTGGAAAAAGTATTTTCGAAAGCAACTTTGAAATTCGGTATCCGTTGGTTTGGCGGTTGAGCCTGGTAGCCTTTTTCGAGGCAGGTAACGTTTGGGAAAAATCATGGTCGTACGATTTTAATAACCTGGCATACGCTGCCGGCTCGGGTTTGCGCCTTGAAACTCCCATCGGTCCGGTGCGTTTTGATGTGGGAGTACCAATATGGAACGAAAAAAGAAGCCCTCAGTTTTTCATCAGTGTAGGACAGGCATTTTAATATGAAGAAAGGAATCAAATATGGTTTGCTTGTTCCGGGAATGTTTTTCCTGGGAATCCTGCTTTTGGTGTTGCTTGCCGCCCTGCTCATTCAAACAGAACCGGCCAAACGAAAAATTGCCCGGATTGCCGAAACACAGGTGGATAAAATCATCAACGGAAACCTGACCATCGGAAAAATTGACGGCAACTTTTTCACCAGCATTTCCATTCAGAATGTGATGGTAACCATGGAAGAGGACACACTGGTTCAAATTGATGAAATAAAAGCGGGATATAATCTCTGGCCGCTTTTGCGAAATACTCTCGAAATTCATTCTGCCGAAATCATCCGTCCGCAAATTTTCCTGAAACAGATAAACGATTCGGTTTGGAATGTTCAGCAGATTGTAAAACCCGGGCCGGAAAAACCGGAACAGGAGACTGAACCTTCCGAAGGATTCAACATCCGGCTGCCGGTTTTCCGTCTGGTTGACGGATTTATCCGAACTGAAACAACTGACACCATCATTCCCCAACGGATTGAAAAGCTGAATACCGAACTTTCTCTGTTTTGGGATGAAAATGAACAGCAGGCGCAACTGAAACAGTTTTCATTTTCAACCCGAAATCCGGATTTCAGTTTAAACCGCCTTGAATTTAACCTTTCACAAAACAATGAATTCATCGAACTGCAAAATTTTAAAATAGAAACGGCCATCAATCAAATAAACGGAGAGGCCGGATTTTCACCGGAGCAACAAGCAGGGAATGCCCATATTGAAATTCCTGAACTGAACCTTTCCGAATTCAGCTATTTCCTGCCCTTCCTGAAATTTCAGGCAACTCCCAACATTAAACTGCAGGCCGGCATGGAGGAAAACACAGCACGGGCAACAATCCAACTGGAAGACCAAAACCAGCAAATCATTCTTCGGGCTGCTTCCGGCAATCTGGCCGATTTCCTTTTCAACTCCGGTGAAACCATTCTGAATTATTCGCTGGAAGGAAATTTTTCAGATGTAGATCTTATTCACTGGCTGGGAATGGACGAACTACCCTACACGCTGAACGGTAACCTTTCTGTAACAGGCAATGGCATTGACCCCGAAACGGCAGAAATTGCAGTGAAAGGAGAACTGAACAACTGGGTTATTCAGGATAAACAACTCGACAAAATCACTTTCGATTTAAGTTTAAACAATGGAAATCTCGCCGGCCTGATGACAGGGAATGGCTTGTTCGGAAGTTTCAGTTTGAGTCCTTCGGTTCAAAACCTGTTTAATGTGCCGGTTTACAAAGCAAACTTTACAGCACGAAACCTCGATTTGGAGCGGCTTACAGGAATGAGTGATTTGAGTTCCGACATCAATTTAACAGCCAGTATCAGCGGAAGAGAATTCGATCCTGAAAAAATAAGAGTCGCAGGCCAAATAAATATGCTGAATTCAAGGTTTCAGCACATTCAAATCGATACGCTGCTTGCAAAGGCAGCATACCAAAACCAAAATCTGCGACTCGATACACTGCGGACAAAAACCCGGTCGGCCCTGCTCACAGCAAGCGGAAATTACAGTTTTACTGCACCATCTGATTTTAAACTGGAAGCCGTTTTCTCTGGTGTGGATGAATTTTATGCGTATTTACCCGACAGCAGCCTGCAAACCAGTGGAACCATTCAGGCCAGGCTTTGGGGCATGCCCGATGCGCTTTCGCTGGAAACCACCGCCGAACTGGATTCTACCCGGTATGGTAATATTTCTTTGGCTAACCTCAGCCTGATTGCAAACGGACAATTAACCCCGACCGACACCCTTTTCGATACCCGGCTGGTTGCACAACAAATTTCCATGGGCGATTTGCTTATTGACTCGGTAAATGCTTATACCGAAGGGAATCCGGATTCGCTGTTTCTTTCTGCAAACCTGGCGGCATACGAGTTAATCACGCTGATTGAAGCCGGAATTGTGCCCCGTGAACCGCTGAAAATCAGCCTCACGGAATGGGAAGTTGATTTCAGAAACCAGAAATGGGCGTTGCAGCAGCCACCGGCAATCATCGAACTGGATGCACAAAACAACCGGATAGAAAACTTCAATATGGTTTCAGACCATCAGGAACTGGAGCAGTTTATTTCTGCCAACGGAATAATCAGTCTGTCATCTGAACAGGACTTTCAGCTCAAAATAAGCAATTTGAACCTCGAAAATCTGATGCAGCTCCTGGAACAGGATCAACCGGTAACCGGACTTTTCGGAATAAATTTAGATGTAAAAGGAACCTCCGATTCCCTGCTTCTAAAATCAGAATTTTCAATTTCAGCGCCGGGATTCGACAAATTTCAATTAAAAGATATTTCAGGCAAACTGGAATATGTGGATAACCGGTTTCTTATGGAAACAATTGTTACGCCCGACGACAGTGGCAGAATAAAAATGTCGGCCATATTTCCACTGGAAATTAACGCCGACAGCATGAGCGTTGTTTTCAGCACGAAGGATTCTTTAAGGGGCAGAATAAACATCGGCAACATTTCGTTGGCCAAACTGGAAGAAATGGAGATAAACGACCAGCTCAAAGGCATTTTTGAAGGAGAACTGGATTTTTCGGGAACAGTTGAAAACCCGGTAATGAAAGGAAATTTTTCCCTGAATAATATAGAGTTCGGTGATTACCGGTTTTTGCAGTTCGATGGAAACCTGGATTACAACAACAACCTGTTTTCGTCTGATTTGATTGTTGTTCCGCAAGACAGCGGAAAACTGGAGGCAAGGGCTGTAATTCCGCTTCGGTTTTATCCCGATTCGCTGAAATTCGGTTTTAACCCCAATGATTCGGTAAACGGCAGGGTATTCCTTGAAAAATTATCGCTTGAACTTTTGCAGGCCATGTATCCGTCAGCAAACATCGCCGGGTTTATCGATGGAGATGTAAACCTTTCTGGCACGATGGAATCGCCCAATCCGGAGGGAAACATCCGGCTGCGGGATGCTTCAGTTGAAATGCGTGAGTTTGGAGTTGATTACAGGAACGTTGGCCTTAACCTTAACTTTTTAAGAGATAAAATCCAAATAGAAAATCTTTTGGTCAGAAGCTCTGATGGAAACCTGACCGGCTCAGGGCAAATGGATTTTGCGTCCGATTTTTACAAAGGTGACATCAGCCAGTCGGAGATTACATTGAATTTTAATCGCTTTCAGCCTTTCAATCACCGGCAGTTTAACATGCAGATGAACGGAAATGCCACATTCGGCGGCAAAAAAGGCGAAGTGGCTTACGGGGGCAATATTACCATCCCGCGTTCGGAAATTTATATTCCAACTGTAATGCGCATGCTGGGCCGAATGACTGTTGCCGAAATGCCCAAACCGCTTTTGGTTCAGGAAATGGAAAGAATGACGGAGTTAACAGATTCGGCATATATCGAACCGGTTCCGGCAGTATTATCCGACAGTACCCGATTCGATTATTTCGACAATTTCAAAGGCAGCCTGCGCATCCGTATCCCGCGGAATACATGGATAAAAAATGACGATTTGTATATTGAATTATCCGGCGATGTTGAATTGCGAAAAAGCCGGGAATATTTCGAGCTGTTCGGGACGGTAGATGTTGTGCGCGGACAATATGACCTGCTTGGAAAAACATTTATGATTAACGAAGGCTCCATCCGTTTCCAGGGCGGTGAAGATATGATGCCCTCCATGGACATTACGGCATCGTACGCATTCCGGAATCCGCAGCGGGTGGAGCAAACCCTTTCGGTACAAATCGGAGGAACGGCGGAATCGCCCGAGGTAAACTTCCGGCTCGACGGCAGTTCCATAAGCGAAGGTGACGCGATATCATACATCCTGTTCGGAAAAAGCATGAATGAACTTACCATCGACGAGCAGGACAACATGGACGGAGCCGGCGGAGGCAGCCTTGCCGGGAGAGCAGCAGCTTCAATCCTTACATCGCAGTTAACCAACTTCTTAGGAGAAAAACTGGCCGTGGACTACATCGAGGTAAAAAGCGATGGCGGCTTTGACAATGCGACGGTAGTGGTTGGAAAATACATAACCAACGACCTGTTTGTGAGTTACGAACAGCGGTTTGGCGAAACCCACGAAAAAGACATGGTAAAATATGAAGTGAAGCTGGAATACGAACTTTTTCGCTTTTTATTTTTAGAGCTGAACAATTCATCGAGAGCCAGCGGTTTCGATGTAATTCTTAAATTTGACGCCGAATAAAAGTTTCCATGGAATATTTGATTGTAAATGGCACTGTGGCCGGAAAAGATGAAATATATTTGAATCATTTCCTGACAGAAACATCGTTCAGACTTTCGCAAAAAATGTGGTACGGGTATGGCGGTATTCCGTTTTTTGCTGAAAATATAGAACAGATAAAAAGCCAGGTGGAAGCTCTTCATTTTCCCCTTCCAAAAGTTTTTGAAAACCGGAGGGAATTGTTCCGGCTAACCAAACGCATGTTGAACAAAAACAAATTTTACCGCTCAGGGTATGTTCATTTTCAACTGTTTTGGATTGAAAACGAGGTTCAAACACTCATCACCGCAAATGCTTTCCGGGAATTCGATTTTCCGTTTTATGAACCCGGTCTGCTGGTTACTACTTCTTCCTTGATAAAAAATTCGCAGAACCCGTTCAACCGGTTTCCCTTTTTCAACGAATTGTTTTGGCATGCCGGTCTTTCGGAAATTCGGCAGAGTTTGCACCAGCAGGTTCTGTTTCTGAACGAAAACCAATCGGTTTGCGAAAGTGCGGGAGCCAATATTTTTTTGGTGAAAGAAAATAAGTTGCTCACCCCTGCCCTTTCCACAGGCTGCTACGAAGATGTTTTGCGTATTTACATTTTGGAAGCGGCAAAAACTGCAGGATTGCAGGTTGCCGAAATGAGCAGCATCGAAGAACCGGAAATTTTTGAAATGGATGAAATTTTTATTGCTTCAGAATCAGCAGGAATTCAATGGATTTTAGGGCTTGAAAACAAACGTTTTTTACATTATTATTCAGGAAAAATTCATGAAATACTTATTGAAAAACTATCTCATAAATGAACGAGGGTTGCAGATTAACAGAAATTTGTCGCACACCTGCGCCTAATTTAAGGCGGGATTTTCCGGAAAGTTTTCCCACACAGAATACTGGGTACCAGCTTTTTTTACAAATTCGGCCCACGATTCCTGATGCAGATCACGCATCACCATTTCTTCATCCACATCGGTTACCAGCCACGAATCTTCTTTAATTTCCCGTTCCAGCTGGCCGGAATCCCAACCAGAGTATCCCACAAAAAAGCGAATATCGGAAGCCGGAATCAAACCGGCGGCAATTTGTTGTTTCAGCACCTCGAAATCGCCACCCCAGTATAAATTCCCCAAAACGTGAATGCTGCCGGGCAGTTTTTTCCCAAGTTTGTGAATGAAATATACAGAATCGGTGGCCACCGGACCGCCCAGATAAACATCGCCGTCAAACGTTGGGAATCCGGGGAGAATATCATGCATGGCCAAATCCACCTTTTTATTCAATATGAATCCTACGGCTCCTTTGTTGCTGTATGCCACCAGAAAAATAACCGATCGGTTAAAATAATTTCCCGGCAAAAAAGGTTCAGCAATAAGCACCCGGCCCTTTTTCGGTTCAACATCGTTTGTGCGTATTTTGAATATGTCTAAATTATTTTTCATTTCTATTCAGCAATATAAGAAATTTGAACTATTCATCAAACACATCAGGGGCACAATACAAAAATTATGCGATTTTTTTAACGGGAAATTAGTCTTGTTCCACCACAATGAAAATATCTTCGTCGGGTTTACTCATAAAAAACTGTTCGCGGGCAAATTTTTCCAGTTCGTTAATTCCGGCATTCAGGTCTTCCAGTTTTTGCTTATCGGCTTTAATGCGTTCCTGGTAATATTCTTTTTGTTGGTTCAGTTCATTCAGGCGGCGTTTGTTTTCGGCATGAGAAACAAAACTGTTTTCGTCAAAAAAAATAATCCAGGCCAAAAACAACACGGATGCAATAAAGTATTTATTTTTCAACACTTTACCCCATTTACTACTATTTGATACCTGCTTAGTCATTTTTCAATACTTAGCTACAAAAGTAGAACATTCTGAACAAAAAAAAAGAGGGATACAACACTTGTTCCCTCTTTTTATAAACACTCTTCAGTTAACTACCAAGTTACTCTTCGTCCGGTAAAAAGTTCGGATATAGGTAATTCGTTGCCGGAACAAAATTTTCTTTGATGGTACGGATTGAAACCCACCTCAGGAAATTGAACACAGAACCGGCTTTATCGTTTGTACCCGAACCGCGCGCTCCTCCAAAGGGCTGCTGACCTACAACAGCTCCGGTTGGTTTATCATTGATGTAGAAATTACCTGCGGCATTGGTCAACCGTTTGGTTATTTTTTCAATATTGTACCGGTTTTGAGAGAATACTGCACCAGTTAAACCATAAATGGATGTTTTATCCAGAATATTCAGGGTCTCATCCATTTTTTCATCGGCATAAACATAAATGGTCAGAACCGGACCAAACAACTCTTCCTGCATGGTAACGTAATCCGGTTTTTTTGCCTGGATAACGGTTGGTTCAATAAAATATCCTGTCGATTTGTCGCATTTCCCGCCAAAAATCACTTCCGCATCTTTGTCTTCGCGTGCCCTGTCAATAAAACCTTTAAGTTTATCGAATGAAGATTCATCGATTACTGCGTTTACAAAATTGGTAAAATCTTCGGGCGGCCCCATTTTAACAGTGGCAAGCATATCGCCCAACTGCTGTTTCAGTTTTGGCCATATACTTTTGGGCACGTAAACCCTTGATGCAGCCGAACATTTTTGCCCCTGATATTCGAAAGCGCCACGAACAATGGCTGTAGCAAGTTCGGGAATTTTTACGGTATTGTCGGCAAAAATAAAGTCTTTTCCACCGGTTTCACCCACAATGCGTGGATAAGTTTTGTATTTAAAAATGTTGTTTCCGATGGTTTTCCAGATACTCTGAAATACTTCGGTACTTCCTGTGAAGTGGATTCCGGCAAAGTCGGGATGGGTTAAAACCACATCGGCCACCACAGGCCCTGAAGCAAACACCAGGTTGATTACCCCGTCGGGAAGACCGGCTTCGCGGAGAATTTCCATAATTACACCAGCTGAATAGACGGCAGTTTTAGAGGGTTTCCATACCGATACGTTCCCCATCATAGCAGGCGCCACCGGCAGGTTCCCGGCAATGGAAGTAAAGTTAAATGGTGTAAGCGCAAACACAAAACCTTCCAGTGGACGAAATTCGTTGTAGTTCCAGATGCCGGGAGCCGACTCGGGCTGCATTTTGTAAATATCGGTCATGGCTTTCACCCCAAAACGATAAAAATCGGCCAGCTCAGCGGCGGCGTCAATTTCGGCCTGGTAAATATTTTTCGACTGGCCCAGCATAGTAGCCGCATTCATTTTGGCACGGTACGGCCCGGCCAGCAAATCGGCAGCTTTCAAAAATACCGAAGCCCGGTGTTGCCACGAAAGACTGGCCCATTCTTCACGAGCTTCAAGCGCTGCATCGATGGCCATTTCCACATGACTGGCATCGCCCTGGTTGTAATAACCCAGTGTATGGCCGATTTCATGTGGCGGAAACATCCTTACCTTTTTATCGGTAAACACTTCTCTTCCGCCAATAACCATAGGCAATTCGACTTCTGTGGAACGCAACTCTTCCAGCATTTTTTTCACTTCAGCCCTTTCAGAAGAACCGGGAGCGTAACTCAAAACCGGTTCGTTTTTAGCAACAGGCACATTAAAAATTCCTTTTGACATATTTCTCTGCTTTTAATTGTTATCTATCTTTTTTACAAAATTAAATAAATGCGACGGGTAAAATCATAACAAAAATCATTTTGCGTTAAAATGAATCAATCCCAACAACCTGAATATGAATTTTCTACAAAAAACTAACTGGAAACCAAACAAAAGTCATCTTTTTAAATTCAAAATTGATAAGAACTTTGTACCATCAAAATTTTAATTAAATATGAGTGTTTTTAAGCCATTATCTTTATTTTTATGCCGTTGAGCAAACCTTTATACCATATTATTGCAGAGAGGCTGTGGTCGCAAAGTTCAGCAGATGAAAAAAAACGGCTTTTTGAATTGCTGGTTTCACTGGCAGCCATGCAAGTATTGACGGTTTTCCATTTACTATTCAATTTATTCACCAAAAGCTTTACATGCTTTGTGTGCGATGCCGGAACCGTACTGGTGGTTTTTCTTGCCATCACCTGCCTCATAAACAATAAGCTCAATTGTGTTTTAAACACCTTATTCACTGTTCCTATTTTTGTGTATGCATATTATATTGCCGACTTTTCGGCGCATCCACCCCTTGCAGAAACGGTTTACCATTCGGTGGGCTGGCTGCTGACAGGAGCATTTTTTCTGTTCTATTTTTCAGAATCGGATTTTAAAATTGTTCTTTACTCGGTTCTTTCACTGTTCACTATTGGTTTTCAACTCATAAAAGCCAACCGGTTATTGTACTTCGTATCCGAAACCAATTCATTGATTCCACACCCAATCATTGTATTTTTCCTTGTAATTCTGGCTGGCTTTCTGTTGCGAAGAAAATATTCATCCGCAGTTTCACGGCTGAACGACAGCCTGACAACTGCCCGTCTTGGAATTTCGAAGGTTGTGAGAGATACCGGTTTTCCTGTGGCTCAGATTAAAGCAAAACGCGATGAGGAAGGGAACGTGGAAAAATTACTGATTGAAAAAGTGAACAATGCCTTTGAGTCGGTTTTCAATATTCAATTACATGAAGTAAAAAACCAGGAAGCCAATTACATTTTTGAGCTGGTACTGAAAGATCACTTTGATTTAAACAAGATATTGCTTTTTGAAAACAATAAAACCAAAGAGTTTTATGCATCGAAACTGGATTTGTGGTTAAAAATTCATGTATTAAGACCTCAACTCAACACATATTATGTTGTTCTTGAAGATATTACCAAAGCAAAGAAAAAACTGGCGGAACTGGAAAGCAGCAAAAAAAGATATAAAGTTTTGCTGGAGGCGATTCCCGATATGTTTTTTGTGATTGGAAAAGACGGTACCTACGAAGATTTTGTGATTAAAGAAAGCGACCTGTTTAAACTGAAAGATGCCAACATTGTAGGCAGTACCATATTCGATGTGGGTTTTCCTGAAAACATGGCCGAAAAAATACTGGTATGCATTCAATCGTGTCTGAAAAACAACACACTGGAGACCATCGAATATGCACTGAACACACCCAACGGAACCTATTTGTTCGAGATGCGCCTGGCCAAACTCACCGCGCGGTCGGTTATTTCGGTGGCACGCGACATTACCCGCCGAAAAACAGCCGAGTTCAACCTGGAACGGGCAAAGAAAAAAGCCGAAGAAAGCGACCGCCTGAAATCGGCATTCCTGGCCAACCTGTCGCACGAAATCCGAACTCCGCTCAACATCATTACCAACTTTACCCGCATACTGGCCGAAGGTGGGCTGAGAAGTTCGGACCGGACCGAACTGGCAGATGCCATTTCGCAAAACGGCACCCAGTTGCTGAATATGATTGACAATACCATTCACCTGTCGAAAATTGAAACCGACTCCGTCGATCTTTCCATGAACTTCTGCCCTGTAAACTCGCTCATGCGCGATGTTTACAACCGGTTTAAACCTCTGATACCCGACGGACGGCAGGTAAAAATGGACCTGAGCCTGGACGTACCCAACCCATCGTTTGGTTTTGTTACCGACCGCCGCCTGCTTTTGGAAACCCTTCAGATTCTTGTTGATAATGCCGTGAAATACACCCGACAGGGAGAAATTCATTTGAGCTATCAAATGCTGGGAACCGATGCAGTCAGGTTTATCGTTTCCGATACAGGTATTGGAATTCCACCGGAGGAACAAAAATTCATCTTCAGCCGGTTCTACCGCGTTAAAAATTCAATAAACGACACAACTTCCGGTTCGGGAATCGGCCTGCCCATTGCACAACATTATATACAACTGCTGGGTGGAAATCTGCACCTCGAGTCGGAATCAGGCAAAGGCAGCACATTCATTTTCGACCTGCCATTTAAAGAGGGCGAAGGTTATCTGCGGGTAGTAAGCTGAAAAAACCTACAGCAGCAATTTTTACAGCTTTTTTTGAAGGATTCAATTTTATATTTAGTTTTGACCACAACTAAAAGCAGCAAATTCAGGGATGAAGAGCCTTAAAAAATCAATACCGGTTTGTTAACTCTCGAAGGTTATATAGTACTTGCAGTGGTTGTGCTAACCATTGTGGCGCTGGCCAAAGAGCTGATGCGCCCGGGATTGGTCTTTTTCTCATCGGCTGTTCTCCTCATGTCAACCGGCATAATTTCGAGCAACGAACTGCTTGCCGGATTTTCCAATAAAGGAATGATAACCGTGGGGGTGCTTTTCCTGGTAAGCGAAGGAGTCAGGCAGTCGGGGGTTTTAACCCGGCTGGCCCAAACCTATCTGCCCCGGAAAAGGGGACGCATGGTTTTCCTTATTCCACGCATTACACTGCCTGTTTCGATTTTATCCGCTTTTCTGAACAACACTCCTGTAGTTATTATTTTTGCCCCAATTATTAAAAGATGGTCGGAAAAGCTGAACCTTTCCTATAAAAAGTTTCTAATCCCGCTTTCGTATGCCACTATTTTCGGGGGCACATGCACGCTGATAGGCACATCCACAAATCTGGTGGTTCACGGATTGATAATTGACAACAATTTGCCCGGCTTTGGTATGTTTGAATTGGGTAAAGTGGGTTTGTTTATTGCCATTGTGGGAACCATTTACCTGGCAGTGTTTAGCAACAAACTGCTTCCCGGCAAAAAAATTCTTTTCAACTCAAAAAGTTCGGCCGAATTTAAGGATTATTACTACGATGTTACCATTCCCTGGAACAGCAACCTGATTGGCCGTGAAATTAAAAACGGACGATTAAAAGAGCTGAACAAGCTGTTTGTAAGATGCATTGAACGTGATGGTGAAATTCTGAATACAAAAAAAGGCTCACATAAAATTTTGGTAAACGATAAACTTCTGCTGGCCGGCAAGTCAAACCAGATAAACTATATTTTGGGTAACGAAAACATCAGCCTTCGCGATTTCGACTTGTTGAAAAATATTCCAAAAGAAAAACTGAAACAATATGAAGCGGTTCTTTCACCACGTTTTCCGGGCGTAGGCCAAACCATTCCCGAATTCGACTTTTTCGAACACTACCAGGCTGTGGTTCTGGCTATCCACCGCAACGGGGAACGGATTACCTCGAACATGGATAAACTGAAACTGAGAGCAGGCGACAACCTGGTGCTGCTTACAACCGATCAATTTATTCGAAACTGGGGCGAATCCAAAATATTTTACCTCACTTCCTACATACGCGATTACAGGCAAACCGGAAGTTTCCGGAAAAAATGGCTGGCATTTATCATTTTGCTGGTAATGATTACAGGCGCTACAGTTGGTCAGTACTTTGAATCGCCGGCCGGATTAACCTTCGATATGTTTTTCTTTTCGATTATTGCAGCAATTCTGCTTATCTGGCTGAAAATTATGCCCCATCAGAAATACACCAAATTCATCAGCTGGGATGTGCTGATAACTATCGCCTGTTCGTTTGCTATCAGCAAAGCTTTACAAAACTCCGGAGCCGCCGAATCGCTGGCCCGCACAACCATCAACTTATCACGCGGGCTCGGCCCCATTGGTGTGCTGGCTGCCATGTATCTGGTTACAACCATTTTTACTGAAATAATTACCAACAATGCCGCCGCAGCACTGGTTTTTCCCATTGCCCTGGCTGCCGCCCAGCAACTGAACGTAGATCCAAAACCATTTTTTGTGGCCATTGCCATTGCCGCATCGGCAAGCTTTTCTACCCCAATTGGATACCAGACAAATCTGATTGTGCAGGCCATTGGCGATTACAAATTCAAAGACTACCTGAAAATAGGCCTTCCGCTAAACGTTGTTTCCTTTATTCTTTCGCTGTTATTAATACCCATTTTCTGGGATTTTTAACCAAATATTAAATATTACTTCATTTATTAACCAACACTTCGCAAAAACCATTATTTTTGCCGTTCGGAAAATATAAATGGATTCCAATGAAAAGATTAGGTGAAAGGGTAAAACGAAAAAGAGAGAGCCTGAACATGCAGCTTAACGAACTTGCCAAAAAAGTAGGCATCAGTTCCAGCGCACTTTCACAAATTGAAAAAGCCAAAGCATTTCCGTCGGTTATAACGCTAAAATCGATTGCTGATAATTTGTACACCACGGTTGGCGAACTGATTGGAGAAAATGAAATATTAACCAACAATCCGCTGGTTACCTATGAACAAAAAAGCTTTGTGGAAAAAAATGAATCCGGTGCTTCATTGTTCCTGCTTTCAAACCATGGAAACGGAAAGCTTATGGATACGTTTTATATTGAATTTGAGAAAGATGCTACTTCGGAAGGCATCATGAAACATCATCCCGGACAGGAATTTCTTTTTGTACTCAACGGAAAAATCGAATTCACTCTTGATGATGAAAAATACATTCTGGAAAAAAACGACAGCTTCTACTTCAATTCAGCCAGGTTGCACCATGCCCGTAACCTGAAAAAGGGTATTTCCGGAATGATCTGGATTGTTACTCCGCCCGACAATTAAGCGTATATTAATTTTTTTATTTCTGACCAAACATTATTAAGTGCCTCTTAATTATTTAAGTAATAAAAATTAATTTTGTCTTGGAAAAATCAATAAAGTGAGTTCAAAAACTCATCAAATTCAGAGTAAAATGGTTATGAAAAATTTATTTAGCATTCTTGAAGAAAAGAAAATTAATGTGCCGGCAAATATTTCGGATGTTTTGAAAAACTGCAAAAGTTTATCGGTTTTCCATACAACAGAAGAGCTGGCCATTGCGGCCACAAATGGCAAAGAAAACAGTGAATTTTTAGTAAAATACGATATTCCCGGTCAGGGGGAATACACGGAGGCAGTTATTCACCGGGTAAAAAACGGCATTTCGGCCAATTATACGGATGCTTATATGCGGAGACGCGACCCGGGGACCATGTCAATTGCAGACGACCAGCCCACGGATAAAAAGCGGTTCAGCGAAAAATACGGATTTGAATTTCCGGTGCTTCAGAAAGAAACATGCGAGTGGTTAAAAACACAGGATTTGGCATGTTTCTTTTATTTTGCGGGCAGAGAAAAGGTAGGCTCAACAGGGATTGCCATTGCACCGGCCAATGCAGCATTTTTTGCCATGGGCCTCTCCATGTTGCAACAAATTATTCCGGTTAATGAACTGGAAAACGAAACTGAAATAAAATCGGTCATTTTTGTGGCTCCGGTATTCAGGCATACCCATTTCAACGGCAAACAGGTTGTGGTGCATAACCGTAAATCTGAAATTCACGAAATGTATTCCTACAATTTATACCCCGGTCCAAGCGCAAAAAAAGGATTGTACGGCGTGTTACTCACGCAGGGAGAAAAAGAAGGATGGGTTACAGCGCATTGCTCTGCCGTACAGTCCATTAGTCCGTACGACAACATTAAAACCTTTATGCACGAAGGAGCGAGCGGAGGCGGAAAAAGTGAGATGCACCAGCACATTCTCAGAGAACCCGACGGGCGTGTGCTTATCGGGAGGAACCAGATTACCGGTGAAGAACGGTTTATCAGTATCCCCCGGTTTTGCTCATTTAATGCGGTAGCCGACGATATGGCGTTTTGCCACCCTTTGATTCAAAAAAATAACGGCAAACTCGAGATTATGGATGCTGAAAATGCCTGGTTTGTGCGGGTTGACAGCGTAAAGGAATACGGAGACGATCCCCATCTTGAAAAAGCAACCATTAAACCGAAAAGCCCATTACTCTTTTTAAATATTGAAACAGTTCCCGAATCAACCGCGCTCATCTGGGAGCACATTCAGGATGAACCCGGAAAGCCCTGCCCCAATCCCAGGGTAATCCTTCCGCGCAGTAATGTCAAAAATATTGTAAACCATCCGGTTTCAGTTGACATTCGCAGTTTTGGAATCAGAACACCCATGTGCAGCAAAGAGAAACCTTCGTATGGCATTGTCGGACTTTTCCATATTTTACCTCCGGCTCTGGCCTGGCTATGGAGACTTGTTTCACCGCGCGGGCATAACAATCCAAGCATTGTTGGAACAGGCGCAATGGAGAGCGAAGGAGTGGGCTCTTACTGGCCGTTCGCTACCGGGAAACGGGTAACTCATGCCAACCTGCTCCTCGACCAGATTATTAAAACGCCACGCACTACTTTTACCCTGGTACCCAACCAGAATATCGGGGTATGGCAGGTAGGATTCAAACCCCAGTTGCTTATGCGGGAATACCTTACACGCCGTGGTGTGGCAAAACTTCGGGCAGACCAGTACCAGCCGGCAAGAAGCAGTTTGCTGGGGTATGAACTCAATTACCTCACCATTGAAAGTTCAAAAATTCCAACCCGCTTCCTTAAAGTGTATAACCAGATAGAAGTGGGCGCCGAAGGTTACGATGCAGGAGCCGAAATTTTACAGGAATTCTTTAAAAATGAACTTCAAAAATTCTGGAAAGAAGATTTATATAAAACGGGAAAACGAATCATTGATGCCTGCTTGTCAAATGCATCGGTGGAAGAATACAACCAGATTGTGCCAATGAGTTACCAGTATTCATTCAATCAGATTGAAGATTACGAGCAAAACAATAACCAGTAATAATACCTGGTTACTTACATCTGGCAAAAAAGAAGATTTTTCTGCTTTTTCAGCAGTAGAAATGCACACTGAAAAAAGTATTCTAAATGTGTTATATTTGCCTGCTAATTTCATAAAACTCCACTGCATTTGGTGGATTTTACAGGTTTGCATCAGGCTACCTGAGAAAATATAAAGAATATTAAACCCGGTTTATGAAGCAATATAGTTTAACAAACCTGCAGGAACTCGAGGCCGAAGCCATTCACATCATCCGCGAAGTGGCGGCAGAATTTGAAAATCCGGTGATGCTTTACTCCATTGGCAAAGACTCGTCGGTAATGGTTCGCCTGGCCGAAAAAGCCTTTTCTCCGGGGAAAGTTCCTTTTCCGCTCATGCACATCGATTCCAAATGGAAATTTCGTGAAATGGTGGAATTCCGCGATAAATATGCCAAAGAAAAAGGCTGGGATTTGATTGTACACTACAACAAGCAGGGTTTTGAAAGTGGCATTGGGCCGTTTACACATGGAAGCAAAGTACACACCGATGTGATGAAAACCCAGGCGTTGCTCGAGGGGCTTTCAAAATACAAATTCGACGCCGCTTTTGGGGGCGCCCGCCGCGACGAGGAAAAATCACGTGCCAAAGAACGTATTTTTTCTTTCCGCGACCGGTTTCATCAGTGGGATCCTAAAAACCAGCGGCCTGAATTGTGGAGCATATACAATGCCCGTGTACACAAAGGTGAATCCATCCGGGTTTTTCCGCTCAGTAACTGGACCGAACTGGACATCTGGCAGTACATCAGGCTTGAAAAGATTCCCATTGTACCGCTCTATTTTGCCAAAGAACGCCCCATTGTTGACATGGACGGGAACTTAATTATGGTTGACGACGACCGGATGCCCAAAGAGCTTGCCGCCAAAGCAGAAATGCGGAAAGTAAGATTCCGTACCCTGGGTTGCTACCCGCTTACCGGAGCAGTAGAATCGGAAGCCGATACCATAGAAAAAATTGTGGAAGAAATGATGACCGTAACTGTTTCGGAACGCACTACCCGCGTTATCGACTTCGACCAGGATGCCAGCATGGAACAGAAAAAACGGGAAGGGTATTTTTAGTTACTGGTTACTGGTTACTGGTTACTGGTTGCTGGTTGCTGGTTGCTGGTTGCTAAGTATCGAATATCCGACAACAAATAAAAAAAAAAATAAAAAACAAGTTATGAGCAGTTATCAGGATTTGGATATATATAAAATTGCATTTGATCTGGCGATTAGAGTTCATAAATTAAGTCTGGAGTTACCGTCTTTTGAATTGTATGAACAGGGAAGTCAGGTAAGGAGATCATCTAAAAGTGTTAAAGACCAAATTGTTGAGGGATATGGAAGAAGAAGGTATAAAGCTGATTTTATTAAATTTTTAATATACGCACAAGCCTCGAATGATGAATGCACAAATCAAATTGCTACTATAATTGTATTGTATCCTGAAAAAGGCGGATGGACAAAACTATACGAGGAATACGGTATCCTCGGTAAAAAAATCAACGCATTTATTCAATATGTTGAAAAAAATTGGAAATCCTAACCAGTAACGAGTATCAAGTAACAAGCAACAACATGACAACAACACAAAATCTCGACATAAAAGCTTTCCTCGACCAGGACCAGCAAAAAGACCTGCTGCGTTTACTAACTGCAGGCTCGGTTGACGATGGCAAATCAACCCTCATTGGGCGGCTCATGTTCGACAGCAAAATGCTGTACGAGGATCAGCTTGCTGCGCTTGAACGCGACAGCAAACGTGTGGGACATGCCGGCGAAGACATCGACTACGCCTTGCTGCTCGACGGTCTGAAAGCCGAACGTGAACAGGGAATTACCATCGATGTGGCATACCGCTATTTTTCCACGGCAAAACGGAAATTTATCATTGCCGACACACCCGGGCATGAACAATACACCCGGAATATGATTACCGGAGGCTCCACAGCCAACCTGGCCATCATTCTTATCGATGCAACCAAAGGGGTAATTACCCAAACCCGGCGGCATACCTTTCTGGTTTCCCTGCTTGGTATCAAACATGTGGTACTTGCAGTAAACAAAATGGATTTGGTGGATTTCAGCCAGAAAATTTTCGACGATATTTGCGCCGAATATAAAAATTTTGTGACCCAACTCGACATTCCAGATGTGGAATTTATTCCGCTTTCGGCACTAAAAGGCGACAATGTGGTGGACGTATCTGACCGCATGCCCTGGTACCACGGCAAAAGCATGCTCGAATTTCTGGAAAAAGTACACATTAGCAGCGACCGCAATTACGACGACTTCCGGTTTCCTGTGCAGTACGTATTACGCCCCGACCGCGATTTCAGGGGTTTTGCCGGAAAAGTAGCCTCTGGAATTGTTCATGTTGGAGATACGGTTATGGCACTGCCTTCGCGGAAAACATCGAAAGTAAAATCCATTCCAACTTATGACGGGACCCTCGAAAAAGCTTTCCCTCCGCAGTCGGTTACACTTGAACTGGAAGATGAAATTGACATTTCGCGCGGCGAGATGCTGGTAAAACCGGATAACCTTCCCCGCATGGAGCGCCATTTTGAAGCGATGCTGGTTTGGATGGATGAAGAACCCATGGAACTTTCCACCCAGTTTTTTCTGAAACAGACCACAAACACCACCCGTGCCCGCATCGATATGATGCGGTATAAAGTAAATGTAAATACCCTCGAAAAAACGGAGGTGGAATCACTCTCTCTCAACGAAATAGGACGTGCTGTTTTTACTGCGGCAAAACCGTTGTTTTTCGATCCATACAAAAAGAATAAAAACACCGGTTCGTTTGTTCTGATTCACCCGGTTACCAACAACACGGTAGCCGTAGGAATGATTATCGACAAACTGGAAAGTAAACATTTGCCGTCTCGGATTTCAGACAATGACAAAGAAGAGATCAAAAAGGGAAAATCACTGATTTCAACCGAAAACCGGCAGCAAAAGCTGAATCAGAAAGGAGTTACTCTCTGGTTTACCGGTTTGCACGGATCGGGCAAGAACGAACTGGCATTCAGCCTCGAAAAGAAACTGTTTGAGAGCGGAGCAACTACGGTTCTGCTTGACGGAAGTTCACTGCGCTCGGGGCTCAACCGCGAACTCGATTTCTCCCCGGCCGACCGGGCTGAGCAGTTGCGCCGGGTGGCACACATCTGCAAATTGCTCAACGACCAGGGAATCATCACCATCTGCTCGTTTATTTCCCGCAACCAGTCATTGCGGAACCAGGTAGCCGAAGTTGTTGGCAAAAAAAGGTTCAGCCTTTTTTACATGAACGCTTCGCTGGAGTACTGTAAAGCAAACAAACCGGAATTATATTTAAAGGCCGAAAATGGCGAAGTAGAAAACCTGCCTGGCGTTGATCTGGAATATGAATTACCGAAAAATGCGGCTATGAAATTCGATCCGGTGGAGAACGAGTTCAACCTCGACCGGATTATGGATTACCTCGAGAAAAATAAAATTTTCCCGCTGAAATAATTGTAAAAAAAATGGCAGGCTTGTAAGCCGGGTTCTGTATCCCGATTTTCACCGGGACCTTTATCATTTATCTTGTTCCTGCATCGCTGCCGGAATCCTTGCAGCCTACCCCTCCTGACGTCCGATGTGCATCCGGAAACGAAGCGGGCAACTTCGCTGCGCTGCAACAGCCGCGCAATCAGGATATATTTGGCTTTGCAACCCGTGAGGCGTACGGCTGGCTGTGTCACCACAACCACCGGTGGGCTTTTACCCCACCTTTTCACCCGTATCCGCCAGCTGGCGGATGGTTATTTTCTGTTACGCTGCTATCCCCTTTCGGAGATCTTCCCGTTAGGAAGCACGGCGCCCTGCGTTGCCCGGACTTTCCTCCCCGATAGCTATCGGGGCGATAAAGCAGCCTGCCGGTGCAAAGATATACAATTCTTTTGCCAAACCGTAAAGTAAAAATGGTTTCAGGAAAGTAAATTCCATACTGTTATTTTATTAATTTAGCCAGCAAATGAAACAGGCAATGAAAATTAAAATGACAGGGGCGTCCGGGTACCTGGGGAAAATAATAACCGATGAACTGCAAAAAAAAGGACACCGGGTATCGGCCATTCACCGGGAATTGCTTTACGGACCTCCTGAAAACCTGGCCAAAAAACTGGAAGGCACCGACGTCCTGATTAATCTCGCCGGTGCGCCTGTGTTACAAAGATGGACGAAAAAAAATAAGCAAAAAATTTACGTAAGCCGCGTAGTTACATCACAAAACCTGGTAAAAGCCATCCAAATACTATTCCCTAAACAACGTCCATGCAAATTAATAACTGCCTCAGCCATTGGAATTTATGCTTCAGGAAAAACCCATAGTGAAGAAAGCAAAAAATTTAATACCGGTTTTTTGGGGGAAGTTGTTAAGGACTGGGAAGCTGTTTGGAACGGGCTGCCCGATGAAATTGTTTCCACAGTTTTCCGGATTTCTGTGGTACTGGGGAAAGAATCCGCTGTTATTCAAAAACTGCTTCTTCCTTTCAGATTGGGCATTGGGGGCAAAATAGGGAATGGCAGGCAACCATTCCCGTTCGTGCACGAAACCGATGTGGCCCGGGCATTTGTATGGGCAGTGGAAAATAAGAATAGCGGAGGCACTTTTAACCTGGCGGCACCGGAACAAATTACAAATGGCGGATTTACACATGCTCTTTCCGAAAAATTGAAACGCCCGGCGTTTATTCCTGTTCCAAAATTTGGCCTGCAACTGCTTTACGGGAGAGCGGCAGTTTTGCTGACAGAAAGCCCTGCTGTGGTTCCGCACCTTTTGATGGAAGCCGGGTTCAGCTTTAAATTTGAACAGATTGAAGATGCTCTTGAAGAAATTCTAACTTAACTATAGAAAAAAATTATGAATAAAAAAATCGGGTTGGCACTGGGTGGCGGTGCAGTTCTGGGAGCAGCTCATGTTGGTGTTCTCAAAGCTATCGAAGAAAATGGTATTGAGATCAGCTACATTACAGGCACCAGCATTGGAGCATTTGTAGCGGCTTTTTATGCCTTCAATAAAAAATCGGTTGATATCCAGAAAATTGCCTCCGAACTCAAATGGATGGATATTTCCGGATTGTCTCTCTCCCGGTTCGGACTTTTGTCGAACGAAAAAATGGGCAAATTGATAACCAGCCATATTGGCGATGTAAATCTGGAAGATGCTGATATTCCGCTTGCCATGATAGCCACCGACATTGTCAGCGGGGAAAAAGTGGCACTTAAAAAAGGTCCGGTAGCGAAAGCATCCATGGCAAGTACCAGTATTCCGGGTATTTTCAGTCCTGTGGAATGGGATAACAAACTGCTGGTTGACGGTGGAATTGTGGAAAACGTTCCTATTCAAACCGTAAAAGATATGGGTGCTGATTATGTTATTGGCGTTGATTTGAATGCCCGTCATGCTTACGACAAGCCAAAAAACATACTGGATGTGTTACTCAACGGTTTTCATTTCATGATGATGACCGCAGCTAAACTGCAAACGGAAAATGCTGATTTACTCATCACTCCCGATTTATCGTCGTTTAACCGGACCGATACCGAACAAGTGGACGAATTAATGGAACAGGGCTATAAAGATGCCAAAAAAGCATTGAAAAAACTTGAACTTTGAATTTTGAAGTATCCCTTCAACCGTCGATACAGCACCAATTCAATACGTATAGCTCACAAATGCCACTTTTTTGGAATCGGGGCTCCAGGAAGGAACATTGATGGTTCCCTGGCCGCCGTAAAGAAAGGCAACGGTTTTTATTTCACCACCGCTGGCCGGCATTAAGCGCAACATTACCCGCTGATTGTGCGGATGTGAACTGGCGGGAACTTCGGGTAAATAAGAGATAAAAATCAGCCACTTGCCGTCGGGCGACGGGTGGGCAAACCAGTTCTGAAATTCATCGTCGGTAACCTGTTCCTGTTCCGATCCGTCGGGTTTCATGCGCCAGATTTCCATGCTGCCGCTGCGCACCGAGTTGAAATAGATATATTTCCCGTCGGGTGAATACTCAGGACCGTCATCGAGGCCTTCGGTAGTGGTCAGGCGAATCTCCTCCCCTCCATCGACCGGAATTTTGTACACATCGTAGTTGCCGTTCCGTTCGGCGCAGTAAACATGCCATTTATCGTCGGGCGACCAGCCGTGCCAGTAGGACGGGCCTTTTTCAGTAACCCGTTTTGGTGTTCCCCCCTTCACCGGAACCGTGTAAATAATGGAATGCCGCTGCCCGTTTTCTTCGGCGTGATGGCTGATGGCCAGTGTTTTTCCGTCGAAGGAAATGCCATGGTCGTTGTTGTTGGACGTGGCAAAACCGGTATCGATTACCTTTGGTACCCGTTTTTTCAGGTTGAAGTTATACAGCAATCCGCCTGAGTTGTATATCAGAAATTTCCCGTTGCGCGACCAGTTGGGCGCCTCGATGTGCGTTTCGGTTTCGTAAATCACTTCCCGGTTTCCGGTCACAATATCCAGAATTTCCAGCCGGCTGGGCGAAGGGGCCTGATAGCCATCAACGCCTTCGGCTGCCGGCTTTTCCAGGCGCACGTTCCAAAACTGCGCTTTTTCAACCACCTCTTCGTTGTGCGAACTGATAAACATTCCGGCCAAAACTGTTTCCGGCATTTCCAGTTTCACCCGGCCCACTTCCGTCAAAGGTTCCCTGTCTTTCGACAAACGGAAAATGTATTCATTTCCCTTTCGTTCAACCTGAACAAACTCCGGTGTCTTAATTTCTGAATTAATTTCGAGCGTTTCGCCACCAGTTTTTTCCCGGTATTGCAGCGAGGTCAGCCCGTCGCCATGAATGGCGCCATCCATGTAAACAGCATCTTCAGCTTTTGAACTTCGAATCATCAATCCGATTTTGCGGTGCAAATCAACTCCCTCGCCCATAAACTTCAGGTTGGCCGAAAGGATAAAATCACCCTCCACTTCCTGCGAAACAAAATAGAACTCATCGCGTTCGAACCAGATATTGTACCCGGCTCCCTGCAATGTAAACTGCTGATTTTTCTTATCGAACTTAAAATCACCCTTCAGTTGGGGATTTCCGATATCGGCTCCCGAAAACTGCTTAAACATTTGCTGTGCCTGCATAGTACTGACTGCTAAAATGATAAAAACTGTAATAGATGCAATTTTTTTCATACTATTATAATTGTTTATTCAAAAAGGTATAGTATGGAACTCGCATGTATTTTAATCCTCGTTCCGGGTGAAAATATTTTACATGCTCGTTTCATAACCCTGATTATAACTGATTTATCTCCAATCACAATCTGCCAAATCTGAGTCTGTAACCGAGACTGACTATTGTGACTGAAAACTGAAAACTTCCTACAAAGACTCCCTCAAAATTAAGGAAGTTGGCAGAACTTCGGTAATTTTCTGTTTGTTTTTTATGAATTCAGCAGCAAGAATTCCCATCTGTTCAAAATCGGTGGAGATTACTGAAATGCCACCGCCCACAATCTGCTTCATGGGGGTATCATTGTACGACAATACACCAATGTCGGAACCAGCTTTAAGTCCTTTGGTCCGGCAGGCTTTTATCACCTCCACCAAATCGGAGTCGCGAATGGTAAACCAGCACTGCCCGCTTTTTACCTCCAACCCGTGAGCGTTTTTAAACAACCGGAAGCGAATGTCATGTTTTTCACAAAAACGGCGAACCGCCGAAACGGTTTCTGCCGGGTGAGGTGTTTCACTTTTGTCGTAAACCATAACCAGCTCCGAATATTTTTGCAGATGCTGCAATCCTTCTTTCAGACATTTTTCCACTGCATTGTTAAAATCCTGAATAACATAGCTTATGGTATCGGATGGCGGCAAGCCCATATCGAGAATGAGCAGTTTACCGGGATCAATTGAATTCAAAACCGGGTCCATACTTCGGTGATCGATGTTCATCACCACATACATACTGTAACGGCCTAAACTGTTATTTACAAGTTGGTTGAAAACCTCCCGGTTGTAATGGTGAAAAAGCAAATCAACCGAATAGGAATTGGGAAGGTTATTTCTGAACGTGTTGTACAATTGCTCTTTAAAAGCGCTAAAATCATCGAGCAGCATAAACACTTTAAACAAACCTCCGGTAACGTAATAACCCCGAGCAGGAGCCGATTCAATCAGGTTTTTTTTCCTCAGAATTCGATACGCTTTAAAAACCGTATCGCGCGAAGTGTCGGTTTCTTCACTCAACTGATTTACGGAAGGCAGCGTTTCTCCTATCTTCAGCTTGCCACTGGTTATGGCTTCGCTTATGGAATGTACCAGTTGCTGAATTTTGGTTTGACCTGCTTTTTCAGAAATCCGAAATCGTAAATGTGTCACTAAAATACGTTTTTAACTTCTTCCAGGGAAACATTGAAAATTTTCCTGCAAATCGAATCCAGCTCATTTTCAGGGCCTTCAAAATGGTAAGTTGACTGAATATGAGTTGCAGATGAGTCGCGTGCAAGTTCAAGTGCCGGCGAAGACGCTTCCAGTTCATAAAATGGCCCCAATTGCCCGCCATTTTCGAGCGGCCCGTCATTGTATGCATTAATGATGTCTCCCCGGTATGGATACTTCTGGTGTTCCCACGCAGAATTCACATAATCGGTAACGCCTTCCGGAATTTCGGTTTTCAGGAGAGTAAGCACCTGATTCTCGGCATCGTAACTACCAATTACCGGCATAGCGAGCTGCGGCGGAAGGCCAATTTTTCCACGGTGATTGCCATCGCCCTTAAAATAAATAATGCCGTTTATAATTTTTAATCTGTCCTCCGGGATTTTACCAAAATAATTATCGTTTACAATGTTATCAGACCTAACGCCCGTTTTATAGGGAAGAATCATTGTAACTTCAGGCGAAGGCTTAAACATACCCAACATCCAGATGGAAAGGAGTCCGGTTTCCTTTTTCCAGTCCTCGCCGGTTTTGTTTTTTACAATGTTGGTGGATTCATAGCCAACATATTTTACTTTTCCGGGAACAGAAATGCCCAGATTTTCTTCGATAAACGATTTTCCCAACAGGTGAATCTTGCGGGTTAATTCCAATCTGAATTTGAAGTTGCTGTAATTCTCCACTTCGAAGGTTTTCAGAAAAACAGCCACCGAATCGGTTGACAGAAAAACATCAAACGGAATGGTATCGAGGCTTACGGGCACCTGCCAGTTTTCAAAATTGAATGAATCTCCGGGCTTAAAATACAAAGAGTATTGTCCGCCCTCGGGTCCAAGCCAAAAACGCTCCTCACCACCCACGGGATTGAATTGCGGCAAAATTTCGTCCGATTCAATTAAATCGTAATTTAACCAGCCGTAACTTCTGCCGGCATAACCGTTGGAAGAACTGGTCATTACCCTCCCATGGTATTTAACAGAAAACAGGAGCCTGGAATCGCCGTTTTTCAGTTCAAGTGCATCGGGGAAATTGCGGATTAAATTCACATCATATCCATAGGTTCCTTTTTCATACATATCCAATGGTTCCTCTTTTTTGGATTCAATCTCAATCACTTCCTGTATTTTATAATCACTATGTTTGTTTTTTCTGTTCTTGCACCCCAAAACAACAATCAAAAGGGTAAAAATGATGAACGTCCTCATCGTGTTCTGTTAAATGTTAATACTCTATTGTTTCGGGCCGAAAATACAGGTAAAATCCGTAATAAAAAAGTCATACCTACTTTTAACAGGCAGGTACGACTTTTTTTAATGAAAATTTATTTGTACAGTGGTCCAAAGTTCTGACATGCGCGGTAATCCGAACCTTCCTTGTCTTCGCCAAAGGCGTTCCATGCGCTGGGCCTGAAAATTTTATCCTCCTCCACATTGTGCATGCAAACCGGAATTCGCAGGATGGAAGCCAGCGTAATCAAATCGGCGCCAATGTGTCCGTAACTGATGGCTCCATGATTGGCGCCCCAGTTGGCCATTACCGAATAGACATCTTTAAAAGCACCTTTTCCGGTTAATTTTGGAACAAACCAGGTGGTAGGCCAGGTTGGGTCAGTGCGGTTATCCAGCACACTGTGAATGGCATTCTCAATGTCGGCGGTATAACCTTCGGCAATCTGCATTACAGGCCCCTGCCCTTTTACCAGGTTTATGCGCGACATAGTAACCGGCATCTGTCCGGCCGTTTTAAACTGGCTGGAATAACCGCCACCCCTGAAGTAGCCTTTATTGCCCGGGCAGAACCGGGTGTTTTCCAGACAGCGTTTTACATCTTCTTCGTTGATATCCCAATAGGGTTTCATCACTGAATTTCCTTCTGAGTCGAGCTGCTGACCGGTGGCATCCAGCGTGGTTGCCCCCGAATTAATGAGGTGAATGATACCGTCTTTTGCGATACCGTTCAATTCTTTTCCGGTAACGCGCTTCACAGCCTCGGGGCTCCAGTACGTGCGAACATCGGAAAAAATCTGTGCCGTATTGGTAAGCAAATGGCCAAAGAGCATAGGCACCGCGTTCAGGCTGTCGTTTTCGGTAGCAAATACAAACGCTTCGCGGATTCCGTTCCAGTCGAAAGAGGTGTTCAAAAACACTTCCGGGAAATCGCCATTGGGGTAATAATCGGTCCATTGGCGCTGGCCCTGAAAACCTCCGGCAATGGCATTCCGTCCGTGCGATTCTTCACCAAATCCTGCTTCTTTGAGTTTCGGATTTCCAATCATCAAATCGCGGAAGATAAGAGTCATTTTCACCACAATTTCCCATTCCCAGTCTTTTCGGGCCCGGTCGCTTTGATTTTCAGGAGCATTGCGATCTTCACCTTCAATGCAGTTTTCGCGGGTCCATGCCAATGCTTTTTCGTACTCTTCCTTGTCGTAAATTCCCTCGTCGAGACGACGCTTCACTTCGGTCATGTCCACAAATTCGGTACGCATTCCCAGGTAATCCTGGAAAAAATCGGGATTTACCATAGAGCCTGCAATACCCATTGAGGTGTAGCCCAACGAAAGATACGATTTGCCTTTCATTTGGGCCACTGCCAGCGCAGCTTTCACAAAGCGCAGTATCTTTTCCTGAACATCTTCCGGGATGGATTCATCGCCGGCATCCTGCACATCGCGGCCATAAATGCCAAAAGCAGGCAAGCCTTTCTGCGTGTAACCAGCCAAAGCAGCTGCCAGATAAACTGCACCCGGGCGTTCGGTGCCGTTAAAGCCCCAAACGGCCTTCGGAATCCACGGATTGGAGTCCATCACTTCTGTACCGTAACACCAGCATGGGGTTACAGTAAGCGATACCCCAACCCCTTCGCGCTCAAACTGGTCGGCACACAGTGCCGCTTCGGCAACACCGCCAATGGTGGTATCCGAAATCACACATTCCACTTCTTCTCCTCCCGGAAAACGCAAATTCTCTTCAATGAGCCGGGCAGCAGCTTTGGCCATGTTCATGGTTTGCACTTCGAGCGACTCGCGTACGCCACGCTCCCGTCCGTCAATCACCGGACGAATCCCTACTTTAGGTAATCTTCCTATTAATCTGTTTGCCATATTAAATTTGTTATTGATGAATGATTATTTATAATTTTTACATTTAAAATGCTTCAGTCTGCTTAATTCAAACTGTGCTGAACTGTGCTGCAATTTAGGAATTTATTTGGAACCCCGAAAATGTTCCAAAACATTTTTTGAAAATTGATGTTGTGTAATTATCGAAGTACAACATTAAACAAATGAAGACAATTAAAGAGGGCGATACCATTCCGAATTTCATATTAAAGAACCAGTTTAGCGAGTTGATTAACATCTCGGATTATATCGGGAAAAAAAACCTGGTTTTGTTTTTTTATCCGAAAGACGACACTCCGGGGTGCACGCGGGAAGCCTGCTCTTTTCGTGACCATTACGAAGCTTTTCTGGAGGCCGGGGCCGAAGTTATTGGAATCAGTGGGCAATCGGTTGAAAGCCATAAAAATTTTGGACAAAAGCACAACCTGAAATACCAGCTACTAAGCGATGAGGGAAACAAAATACGAAAACTGTTTGGTGTACCCACAAACCTGTTTGGATTGCTGCCTGGCCGGGTAACTTATGTAGCAGATAAAACCGGAAAAGTTATGTATATTTTCAACTCGCAAATGCAGGTTGAAAAGCATGTGGAAGAGGCTTTAAAAGTCCTGAAAGAATCATTCGGAAAATAAATCCTGCATTTCGCTGGTTTTTCTGTTATCTGCTTCTATTTTTACTAAAAATTTAAACCATGACTACGCTTCTCATATCTATCGGTATCCTGTTATTTGGATACTTTGTTTACTCCAGATACATAGAGCGGATATTTGGCGCCGATGAAAACCGGGCAACTCCGGCAGTTACCATGACCGACGGCGTGGATTACATTCCCATGCCCTGGTGGCGCATTTTTCTGATTCAGTTTCTGAACATTGCCGGCCTGGGGCCTATTTTCGGCGCTGTTGCCGGAGCCATGTGGGGGCCGGTGGCATATCTCTGGATTATCCTGGGTTCGGTTTTCGCCGGAGCTGTTCACGACTATTTCTCCGGAATGCTTTCCATTAAACACAATGGCCTCAGCATTACCGAAATCGTAGGGATTTATCTGGGCCTCACAACCAAACAAATTATGCGAGGGTTTACCGTCCTTTTAATGGTAATTGTAGGGGCTGTGTTTATTTTGGGCCCGGCAAAAATTCTGGCCGGATTAACACCCGATTACGCTACCATGACTTTCTGGGTGTGGGTGGTTTTCGGGTATTATATCCTTTCCACATTGCTTCCCATTAACAAAGTAATTGGCCGGGTTTATCCCGTTTTCGGATTTGCGCTGGTTTTTATGGCTGTAAGTTTAATTATTGCTTTGTTTACACAAGGGTACCACATTCCCGAACTTTCAGCAGACAATTTCAAAAATTTTCACAACCAGGCCGGTGATTTTCCCATTTTCCCCATGCTGTTTATTACCATTGCCTGTGGCGCCATTTCGGGGTTTCATGCTACACAGTCGCCACTGATGGCACGTTGCATAAAAAACGAAAAACTGGGCCGACGGGTGTTTTACGGCGCCATGATTACCGAAGCAATTGTGGCCATGATTTGGGCCACCATCAGCATGAGTTTTTTTGGCGGAATACGCGAGTTGAACGAAATTATGGTGGAGCACCAGGGAAATGCTGCCTGGGTGGTGAACGAATCGGCCAACGTTCTGCTCGGAAAATTCGGGGCGTTTCTGGCTATTCTCGGCGTGGTGGCAGCGCCGATCACATCAGGCGACACCGCTTTCCGCAGCGCACGGCTCATTGTGGCCGACTTTCTCAACCTGAAACAGGGACCTATGAAAAACCGGTTGTACATCAGCATTCCGTTGTTTGCCATCGGTTTCTTTCTCACACAAATCAACTTCGATGTTATCTGGCGTTACTTTGCCTGGTCGAACCAAACCCTGGCGACGGTTGTACTTTGGACCATTACGGTTTATCTGGTCAAATACAAAAAAAACTTCTGGATTACCTTTCTTCCGGCGCTGTTCATGACGGCAGTCGTTTCCACCTACCTGTTTCTCGCACCCGAAGGATTTCATCTTTCGAAAACAATTTCTTATTCGGTGGGAATTGGAATTACAACTCTTTCGCTTATCCTATTTATCATTTACTTCAGAAAGGAAAATAAAACCAGTTTATAACACTTAAAAACAAGGCTATGTTTTCAGTAAAAAATTTCCTGGCATTTATTTTAACCATTATTTTTTCAACCACGTTTCAAGTGGATGCCAAAAGTCAAAATAAAGAATACGACATTGTTATTTACGGCGGCACCTCAGCCGGAATTGCTGCAGCCATTCAAAGTTCGCGAATGGGAAAATCGGTTATCATGATTGAACCGTCATCGCGCATTGGCGGATTAACCACGGGCGGACTGGGCCAGACCGATATTGGCAACAAGCAGGTTGTAGGCGGTATTTCCCGCGAATTCTACGAGGGAATTAAAAAATATTACGATGAACCTGCCAACTGGAAATGGCAGACAAAACAGGAATACCGCGATGGAGGCCAAACCCGGACTGCCGAAGGAGAAGACGCCATGTGGACTTTTGAGCCCTCGGCAGCGTTGAAAGTTTTTGAAACCATGATGGCTCCGGAAAACATCACCGTGGTTTACAACCAACGGCTGAACCGGGAAAACGGCGTAAAAAAGCAGGGGCTTAAAATGATGGAAATAGAAATGGAAACCGGCGAAAAATACCGCGGGAAAATGTTTATCGATGCCACTTACGAAGGCGACTTGATGGCAACTGCCAGCGTGAGTTATTCCGTTGGTCGTGAATCGAACAAAGAATTCGGCGAAACTCTGAACGGTGTTCAGGCCAACAGGATAGGTATGACACTTAGAAGAACGGTATCGCTAAATGCACATAACCACAATTTCATAGATGGCGTTGATCCTTATATTGTAAAAGGAGACCCATCGAGCGGATTATTGCCATTTATTGTTGAAGGTGGCCGACCGGGAATTGACGGAAGCGGAGACAAAGGAGTACAGGCTTATTGTTTCCGAATGACACTGACCGACCATCCCGAAAACCGCATTCCGTTTAAAAAGCCCGACGGTTACAACGAACTGGAATATGAACTGCTGTTCCGCAATTACGAAGCCGCCGAAGGCCCCATCGAAAAAATGTATTCGTATGGCGATCCATTAGTTCCCTGGATAAACTCGGCGATGCCCAACCGCAAAACCGATACCAACAACCAGAAAGGATTTTCCACCGACTTCATAGGGCAGAATTACGACTACCCGGAAGCCGGTTATGAAGAGCGTGAAAAAATAATTGAATGGCACCGCAGCTACCAGCAGGGATTGATGTGGACTTTGGCTTACCACCCACGCATTCCCAAAAAAGTAAGGGACGTGGTTTCGCAATGGGGAACCTGCAAAGATGAATACGAACGCGAAGACGGTTGGCAGCAGCAACTGTACATCCGTGAAGCCCGGCGCATGAAAAGCGATTATGTGATGACTCAACGCAACTGCGAAGGATTTGAGGTGGCAGAAGACCCGGTGGGCATGGCAGCTTACGGAATGGATTCGCATCACGTGCAGCGCTATGTGGATGCCAACGGTTATGTTCAGAATGAAGGAAATGTGGAAGCGCACGGTTTTCCGCCCTACCCCATCAGCTACCGTTCCATCATTCCCAAAAAAGAGGAATGCAGCAACCTGCTGGTACCAATATGTGTAAGCGCAACCCACATTGCCTTCGGCTCTATCCGCATGGAACCGGTGTTTATGGTATTGGGGCAATCGGTAGCCGTGGCAGCCTGCATGGCCATCGACGAAAACATTGTCGTTCAGGATGTGGAATACGAAAAGCTGAAAAACCTGTTGCTTGAAAATGGGCAGGTACTGACATTGGAAGATCCAATAGATAGGTAACAACAAATTCAAGCAAAAAAACAACCCCCGCAGTTGAACAAAAAACTGGAATAGACTTGTTTTTTGGGCAATAATTTCTATTTTAGTCACTTTAATCAACTTTCAGAAAAAAAGACCAAAGCCTATGTTGAAATTCGAACTGAAATTTTCACTTTAATTTCCTTCCCTCAGCAGACTCCGTTTATATAGAATTGAAAAACCAAAATGAATAGTAATATAAAATTGAGGTTAAAATGCGATATAAACGTATGAAATTAATTGTTGTATTGTCAGTATTTGGGCTGACAGGATTACAGGCACAAACCATGTATGTGAAAGAAATGAGCAGAACACAAACCGCATATTCCTTAAACAACATACAAAAAATGACATTTTCTTCGGAGAATGTTACCGTTCAGAAAACAGACAATACCACAGGTGTATTTGCACTGAATGAATTAAGGTATTTGAGTTTTAAAAACATTACAACTACCAAAGAAGACCAGCCCCTGCGGGAAAGTAAAACCAACCTGATTAGTTATCCGAATCCTGTAACCGATATATTAAACATTGATTTAACCGACACAAATTACGAGGGGGGAAGTATAAGTATTTTAACAACAGAAGGTAAGGTTGTAAAAACGCTTAAAAAGTTGAGAACAGGCCTTGTAACACTTAACCTTAGTCGTCTGCCTCAGGGCATTTACATTTGTCGCTACAGCAACAAAACAGAAGTAAAAACAATAAAATTCGCAAAACAGTAGAAGGAGGACTCAATAATGAAAAAAAGTATATTTATTTCAATCGTTTTCACTGTGCTTGCGCTTACAATTCAGGCACAGAACGAAATCATGTACATAATGAAAAATGGTAATGTGGTAGATCAATACAACATTAGCACTGAAATTGACAGTATTATTTTTTACGAACCGGAACAATCAGGTGGTTCATTTACTGACACGCGTGATGGCTATGATTACCGAACGATAAAAATTGGCAACCAGGAATGGATGGCAGAAGATTTAAAATATCTGCCAAGTGTAACCGGACCTGGAGCGATATCAAAAACTACCCCATTTTATTATGTGTACGATTATGAAGGAACAGATGTAAATGCAGCCAAGGCTACTTCAAACTACAATACCTACGGTGTGCTTTATAATTGGCTCGCAGCCCAAAATGCATGTCCCTCGGGCTGGCATTTACCAACCGATGCCGACTGGCAGGAACTAACCAATTACCTCGGAGGTCCGAACAATTGTGCTGGAAAACTAAAAACCAGTGGCACGGCAGAAAGCGGAACCGGGTTATGGGCCAGCCCGAATACCGAAGCAACTAACGAAAGTGGTTTTTCAGCTCTTCCGGGTGGTCATGTTTATATTTATCAAAACGATGGCTCTTTTATTCATCTTGGCAAATACGGTTATTGGTGGACTGCTACCGAAACCGATTCAAACGATGTATGGTACAGGCGAATGGACTACAATAACAAAAAAGTGCTCAACAACCTGAGCCCAAAAGAATAGGGATATTCTGTCCGCTGCATAAAAGATTAACTAATTTCATTTGGCTTCATCTGCATACAACCTTTGTTATGATTTCGGGTAGGCAGAGAGGCCTTTACGAAATTTATCCAGCGGGCATTGCAACCTCGATGCAGCAATATTAATTCAGTTCAGCATTCGATTCGGCAACAGCAATTTTTGAATCGGCTGTTCCGTAATATAGAAACCACTTGTTATTAAAAAAAGCCAGACCTTCCACAAAAACTACGTTATTCACCTGCCCGGTAATCTCAAAAGGCTGATCGGGTGTTATAAACCATTCGTCGGTGCGATGCAGCACTTTGGAAGGATCTTCTTTATCCATAATAATCTGGCCGGCAGCATAAGTTCCGTCAGCCAGTCGCTTATCGCCAAATTCAGGACTGTTTTTACTATTGTAGATAAGTAGAATTCCCTGATTGGTAATAACAGCGGGCGGCCCTGGTTCAACCAATTCGCTGTCGAACTTCCCCCGGCGGGTTGAAAACACAATTTCGAAAGCAACTGAATAATTGCGCATGGTATCGAGCTGCATCTTTTGGGGATCGGTTTCCAGGATTGGCTGCCAGTCAATTAAATCGTCAGAAGTGGCCATGTAAATATTCGACTCGCCCCAATACATCCAATATTTCTCGTTGATTTTTTCCGCAATCATCCGTCCGTTTTCTTCTCTGCACACAATCGCACCCGCCTTTGACCACATGTCAACAAAGTCTCCGCCTTCGGCATTTTGAAACACCGAGCCATGCTTTTCCCAACTTCTCAAATCGGTTGAAGTAGCCACAAATAAACGTGCTTTATCGCCATCATAAGCAGTGTAAGTCATATAATATACTCCATTTTCATCTTCCACCAAACGCGGATCTTCAACGCCACCTTCCCATTCATATATTTTATATTCATCATTGTCGGGAAACAAAACCGGAGTTGCCTTTTTATGAAAATTGTATCCGTCCAGACTGTATGCCAATCCAATGCGCGATGTTCCGTTATATATACCAATGGTATCTTCGGCCCTGTAAAGTAAAAACAGGGTATCGCCTTTAACTGCAGTGGCCGGGTTAAACACATCCTTTTCTTCCCAGCGCACTACCGCTTCACGTACCGGGCAGAAAAACACCATTGTATCGGAGGGCAGCAGACATGGATTTACATTCAGATCCTTTGTGAAAGGAATTAAGAATTTAGCTTCTTCTTTTGACTCTTTGGGCTGGCATGCTGTAAAAAGAGAAGCCATTGCCAAAAGAATCAGTACAAATTTAATTTTCATGATTTATGTTTTTTTTATTCAACCAAACTTCAATATCCCAGATTTTGGGTTATGCTGCCACCGGATTTATCAATATCGCGTTGTGGAATGGGATAAAGATAATGAATCTCCCTAAATCCACGTGAGCCAAGTACTTCAAGTGCTTTATTCCACCGTTTCAAATCATTAAACCGATGAGATTCGAAACCCAGTTCAACTCTTCTTTCGTGAATCAGCCAGTCTTCAACCACCGATTGGTTAGTCTCATTCACATCACGATCCGGCAATGCTTCCTGTGGTGGAACAGTACCGTCTATGGCCACGGAATTTCGGGCTCTTTGACGAATGGAATTGATTATCTCAACAGCCTGCCCCGGATTTCCGGTATTCAGATATGCTTCTGCCTTCCAAAGCAAAACATCGGCCCACCGGATAAAAATTTTATTTCCAGGTGCATCGTCATTCCCTTTGTGATCGCCGTTCAGTGTGCCCAAAATTTTATTCACATTTTGGTTTTCGACATCAACCGTATATTTAAGCCGTGGATCATTTTCCTCAAAAGCCTCAATAAAATTGGCTTCGGGAGCCACAAATCCCCATCCAAGCAATGCACATAAACCATTTCCTCTGCGGGGAGTTTGATCCGATTGATGATCGAAAGCAAAAATGACTTCATTTTCATCAAACTCTTTACTTACATCAAAACTATCGAAATAATTGGAATTCAACTGATAAAAACCAAGTCCTTCAAGTTCGGATACCAGGGAAATGACTTCCTGCCAGTTCTGATTAAACAAAGCGGCTTTTGCCTGAAGTGCAATAACGGCTCCCCTTGATACCCTCCATTTTTCTTCGTCATTTGAATATTTACTATTTGGAAGCAATCCTTTTGCGTTTGCCAAATCTGAACTTATTTGCGCCCAAATTTCAGCCTGATCAACCCTGACTGCTACTTCATAAGCTTCTTCAAAGGAAGCCAGTGGCTTTACCAAAAGCGGAACATCGCCAAAGTTGGTAACCAGATCGAAATAATAAAAAGCACGCAAAAAAAAGGATTCGCCTAAAAGCCTGTTTTTTAATGTTTGATCCAGATTAAGCTTGTCCATCATAACGTCATCCGTTAAATAACCAATGGCAGTATTTGCTCTTGAAATGCCTTCATAATCATAACTCCAGATGCCGTTAAAAGCTCCGTTTGAAGCGACAAAACTGAAATTATTCAGCTGGTCCATCCAGGCCTGATCGCCGTCGGGATTCCATTTTTTCTGCATATCGTCCGACGCAATATCATGAAGAATAAAGTCATTTCTGGTTACCGTTCCATCGTCCCAGCCCCATTCACCAATAATATTTAAAGTGCTGGAAAGTAACTGATACGAGGAGTTTACAGAATATCTTACACTGGAAACAGTTGGATCCAGATTTACTTGTTCCGGAGTTAACAGGCCGATGGGGTCTTCAGTCAAATATTTTTCACAACCTGAAAATAACACGATAACAAGAACAAGTACTATGTTTCTATTGAATTTCATATTCGTTTTCATTTTTATATAGTATTAAAAAGTAAGGTTCACGCCTGCAATAAATGAACGTGATTGAGGATAAGTACCCATGTCGATCAGATCAGTTGATTCGGGATCGAGGCCCGTATAGTTCGTAAATGTAAAAATATTCTGGGCCGAGATATAAAGTCTCACATTCTGTAATCCAAGGTTTTGGAATTTCTGAAAGGAATAACCCAGTTCAAGATTTTTTAATCTGAAAAAGGAAGCATCCTCTACAAAAATGCTGGAAACCTTACTGCTTCCATTATCGGTAAAACTAACCCGTGGTATGCTGTTGGTTGAACCATCACCATCCCAGGCGTTTAAAACACGGGTGGTATAATTGAAAGGCCGGGTATCATAGTCAACAATCTTTTTTGAATCATTGTAACGATCCACCTGCCCCACACCCTGAAAGAAAATAGCCAGATCGAATCCTTTGAATGATCCTGAAAGGTTCAGGCCATAAAGAAGTCCGGGATTGGGATCGCCAATAAAGTCACGGTCATTGTCATCAATCTTTCCATCATCGTTTAAATCTTCAAACCGAATATCACCGGGCAAAACAGTTGGATTGGAGGTGCCAAACAGATGGGTGGAAATCTCAGCATCATTCTGGTAAATTCCCTCAAAAACATATCCATAATACGAATTCAGGGGTTGTCCTACAGCAGTGCGTGTTACCTGCCCAATAATATTGGGAAGATTCGGGTGCATTTTTTCAACCCTGTTTTTAACCGTTGCAATGTTGGCGTTAACATTGTATTTGAAATTCTTTTCACTATTTCTGAAAGACACACTCAATTCCAGGCCCTCATTGCTAACCTCGCCGGCATTTACTATCGTTGGCTGAACATCCCCCACAATGCTGGGTAAGCTGATTGGAAGCAGAATATCGGTTGTATTTTTCTGAAAATAATCGAAAATAAAATACAGCTTATTGTTAAAAAGCCCGACATCAAGGCCGTAATTCTGCTGGGTGGTGGTTTCCCATTTTAAATCTGAATTTCCGTAACGCGAAATCAAATACTTATCCCCATCTTTTCTTATTAGTGTAAGATAGGCATAGTTATCAATCTCCTGGTTACCCAGTTGTCCTACACTGGCACGAATCTTTAAGTCAGACAACCATTCAAAAGAATCCATAAATGTTTCTTCTGATATTTTCCAGCCAACCGAAACTGACGGGAAATACCCCCACTGATTGTTTTCTGCAAAACGGGAAGATGCATCGGCACGGATATTTGCAGTCATCATGTATTTCGAGTCATATACATAAGTGGCGGATGCAAAATAGGACATCAGCGACCACTCAGACCCCGATCCTCCATTCCAAAGATCCAGCTCTGTACTTCCAAAATCGACGTAACGGAACTTTTCGGAATCAAAATCATACCTTCTTCTCGAAGAGCTGATTCCCGACTCGTAACTGGTAATAAACTCGCTGCCCACCAAAGCATTGACAGAATGCAAATCTGTTGTTTTTTGATAGTTAAGTGTATTATTCCAGGTAAAAGTTAAAGCTTCTCCACGCTCTTCATTCAGTCCGTTTGGCCGGTTTTGCCGCCCAAGTCCTTTATCTGTCTGGCTTCCACCCCCATCGTCGTCACCAAAATTTGTATAAAAGGCTTTATTATGTCTGTAATTCAGGTCAATCCCTACATTGGTTCTGAATATCAAAGCATTATTTTCCAACAGCCCTAATTCTCCGTAAAAATTCCCAAAGGTTTTAAAGTTCGATCTTACATCATCGGTAAAATGAGCCAAAGCGACAGGGTTTTGTGTCCATTCATATTTGTTGCTTTCCCATTGCGGTTCACCATCGTTATTATAACTGTAAAAAGGCAAATCGGTAAAAGGATCCCGGTCGGTGTAAGTAGGATCATCCTTATCCTTTAAAACCGGAATTACCGGTGGACGCAATAAGGCATGCCGAATAATACCGGGTGCATCACCCTTTGATGAAAGTTTGTCCTGAGTAGAATATGAAAGTTGCAGGTTTGTACCAACCTTAATCCGGTTACTTAGATTTGAATTGATATTTGTCCTGAAATTATATCGTTTGTACTTATCGTTATCATAAACCACAATACCATCCTGATCGAAATACCCGGCAGAAATAAGGTATTGAATTTTTTCACTACCTCCGCTGGCAGTCAACTGAATATTTTGTGAATAGCCAGGCTCAAAAACTTCATTCAGCCAGTCGGTCTCTGCAAAATCGCTCCTGCTCCGTTCCCCTGTATATGGGTTGGTTCCGGAATACCCTGCATTATTCCATGCCTTTTCAACCACATCCATATACTGTTGAGAGTTTAGCATATCCGGAAGGTTTGTGGCATATTGAACACCGCGGAAATAATTAACATCAAATTTCGACTCACCTTTACTGCCACTTTTAGTGGTAATAATAATAACTCCTGCCGAAGCTCTGGACCCGTAAACGGCAGCTGCCGAAGCATCCTTAAGCACTGTCATTGATGCTATGTCGGAAGGATTCAGGAATGTTAATTCGCGGGTTGGCACACCATCTACCACGTACAAAGGATTGTTGTTCCCAATGGTTCCTTCTCCCCGGATTCGGATATTTATTTCATCGCCGGGAGCTCCTGTACTTTGTGTAACCTGAACACCTGCAACCTGCCCCTGTAAAGCCTGAGCGACTTCGGCAACCCTGCGTTTATTCATATCATCTACATTAACGGGAGAAACAGCTCCGGTAAGTGTAGATTTTTTCTGAACCGAATATCCAACAATAATTACCTCATCCAGTCCAACAACGTCTTGCTGCATCACCACATCAAAATTTGTATTTTCACCAATAGTAACGTCTTGTGTTCGCATTCCTATAAACGAGAACTGAAGCACCCCGGCACCGTCCGGAAGGGGTAATGAGAAGTTCCCGTCAGCGTTGGTAACTGTTCCCTGCGTGGTACCCTTTACAACAACAGTTACACCAGGCAAAGTTTGTCCCGTTTCATCAGTCACCTTCCCTGAAATGGTGCGTTGCTGAGCAACTGCGGCATGAGGGTAGAGGTCGGTGTAACCCGGTCTGAAAGCAAACTGGAATTCCGATTGATTTTCAATCGAATTCAATACTTCGGTTACCTTAGTATTCCGCATTTCCGGCGAAAGTTTCGTAGTTTGGCTGTTCACACTTGCAGATAACTGCATCAGCCCGACAAAAAAGAACAAAAATGTCAGTTCAATAAGTCTTAACCCTTTGCTCCCAATTGAGAGAATTTCACTCCCAGGAATTCGGATTTTCTTCATGATTTTACAATGATTAGTTTAACAATCTATTTATTTCATCAACATATTCGGCTTTACTGCTGTTTTGCTTTCCATTAAATGCTCTATCAGAATTCGTTATAATTTAAAAGTGAAATCCATTGTAATAATTATCCCATTTTCGCAGAATGGAATAAATTGCAATGTAAATTTCGAGATTTGGGGGAAGGTGTTTGTTACATAATTCTGAATAATATTTACATTATTCACACATATTCAGGTATCACTTCAACATTTTAACGGATCTACCCCATAAAAATGAACATAATTTTTTCATTCTCACTGCTCACAATTCAAAATTGCTCTTTTCCGAAAGTACTGTCGGCTTTGCGCCCCGAACGGCCGTTCATGTTAAATGACCAGGAAGCAGTGATTTCGATGATGGGACCCGAGCGGTCAAACTCGGTATCCTGGTAAAAAATCTGAGTACCCGAGGCATTGTAGGCACGGGTATAAAGTCCCTGCACATTGGATGAAAGCACATCAATCACTTTAACGCCAAAGTCCCATCCCTTAAGTTTTGAAGGGGTGTAGTTTAATGCCGCATTCGTGACATAAAACATTTCATCCCGTCCCTGTGTAGTAACCGTAGCCGAGCGCAAATCAAGGTCGGCAGTGAATTTAAGCGATTGGGATAAGAACAAATTCATATTTCCTTTCAGGCTCCAGTTGGTGCTGCGGTTGTTTTCCTGAAATCCGAAAATATCGCCTTGCACATTGAAATCGTAAAGCGAACCACCCACAAAAAATTTGGCAAACGAGCCGGCAGACAGGTTGGCATTAAGTTCAGCGCCCAAAGCCTGCACATTGCCTGCATTGGTAAAACTGCGAATCAGAACATTTTCCTGCTCATAAACGGTATTCACCCGAAAAATGGCATTGTCGGTTCCCCGGTAAAAGCCGGTCAGGGTAAACTGCTGCTCTCCCACCCTTTTCCGGAGCGAAAGTTCTGCATTGGTCAGGTATTCCGGTTTCAGTTCCGGGTCGCCAACCACATACACCTCGTGGTGCCGGCGGTACAGAAACGGCGCCATGCTTTTGGTCGGAGGACGGTTTATTCGTCGGCTTGCGGCGAAAATGAGCGCATTTCTTTCGTTGAATCCATATTGCAAATGCAGTGTGGGAAACCAGTCGAGCTGTTTCACTTCGTAAACCGGCTGTGTGGGCCGCTGGAAAATATTCAGGTAGTCGGGGTTTTCAAGCTCCAGAGTCTGGTCCGTATATTCCAAACGCAAACCAGCCACAAAATTCAGCTTTCCAAAATTCCCTGAATAATCGGCATAACCGGCATAAATGCCGCGCGAAAGGTCAATCTGATTGATAAACTCCCGGTGAATTCCCCAAATATTTGTTTCCACATTCAAAGTGTCGAATTCAAACCCGCCGGTTTGTTTCAGGTATTGCGGCTGAAATCCGACTCCCAGCGAATGTCCGTTGTCCAGCTCCTTTTCATAATCGATGGTGAACCGGACGCCATCGAGAGGCGTGTCGTCCGACTGGTAAAAATGGCTGATTAACTCATTCTGCCGATCGTTCGCAAAATCAAAATCATAATCGGGATTATCAAGGGTCCAGCTCAGTCCGGAGTGTTCATAAAGCAGAGACAATTGCAACTGACTGTTGTTATGGAAATTTTTCGAGTAATCAAGGTTTGTGGTGTGAAAAACACCGGTCCGGTCATCGTTGTTCGGATTATAAACCCAGCGGTTTTGGGGATCAACACCGTCAACCGGATTTTTGTTAACATCACCAAAAAAGTTATTGTAAATGTAATGCGCTGTACGTCCCTCGTTCCGGTGCCCGAAATAGTAAAAAGCAGAAAGCATACTGGATGGGTTTAGCCGGTAATCAAATCCAATGTTGGCTGAATAATTCTGCTGCCACTCCAAACGTTCGCCGTCGGCTACCATGTGGTAATACGAGCCATCGGGTTGCAACAACCGGGCATCGCCGCTGCGGTAACTTTTCAAATTTCGTTTCACATGGTTCAACCCGCCAAACATAGTCAAATCGTTATTCTGGTAAATCAGGCTGATGCCGCCTCCCCAACGGTAGTAATTCAAGTCCTGTCCGCTGTATTTGTGGGTTTTATCAGCCCAGGGAGCGCCTCCGAGCAGTCCGTCGGCCACAACCGACAATCCTTCCACACCCGACCTTTTGGTAGTAATGTTTATGATTCCACCCGAACCCTGTGCTTCATACCGCGCGGTTGGAACAGTTATCACATCGATGCTTTCGATGGAGTTTGCCGGAATTTGTCCCAGCAAAACCGACGGGTCCATTTGGGTGGGTTTTCCGTTCAGGTAAACCAGAAAATCAGATGTTCCCCGCAACGAAACGGTTCCGTCGGGGTCAACCGATAACGCCGGCAAGCGGTTGAGCACATCCACCGCAGTTCCGCCGCGGGTGGTTTCAAAATCGCCGGGACGGTAAGTCTGCCGGTCGATTTGCCGCGATGTGGTGCTTGCAAACCCCTGAACTTCAACTCCCTGAAGTTCAATTATCGCCGGTTTCAGTCTGATTTCCCCCAAATTTATCTGCGCTGTTTCTGCAGAAAGGGTGATGCCGGTTATTGTATCGGGAGTGTAACCAATAAAGGAAACGACTACCTGAATGGGTTCAAAACCGAGGTCCTCAATTTTGAAATTCCCATCCTCATCCGAAATGGCGCCGTCCAGCAGCGAATTAAAACCAATGTCGAAAACAGAAACCGTTGCAAAAGGCACTGCATCGCCGGTTTCTTCATCCGAAACCGACCCGGTTATTTCTGCTCTTTGAGCTGTAGCAGAAACAGTTAGAAACAAAACAAAAAGTAGAAATGAAACGATAGAAAATATTTTCTTTTTTCTCATGTTGATATTCGTTTTTTTAAACAAACACCTTGACAAGTTGATTGTTCATTGAAGGCTTCCACACAGAATTTAAGCACGTACAGCGCTGTTTTTGTAACAGATTTTGTTCACTTCATGCTTTGTGCTTTACTGTTTTTGTGCAGGCCAATTAAAATAGCCACGCTAACAAACAACATGGCAAGGGTTAGTGATACAAGGGAAAATGTTACAATTGCCTCGGCAACCGGATGCCCTTCCTGCCCCTTTGCTGCAACAGTCAGCATTTTTCCTGCATTAAAAATGGCAGCAATTAAAATTCCGAACCAGTTGGCAAAGGTGCCGTAAATAACCAGCCAGAAAGTAATTTTCAACCATTTATCCGATAATTTCACCCTGTTCCAAATGAGCCCGAAAATAATGAGCAGCATCCCGTTCATCACCCCTTCAATATGACTTGAAAGCCCCATTCGCGGATTGGCAAGTACCGGCACCATCAATCCCACAATCAATCCCAAAAGAAACAACAGTACGCCAAAAAAAATCAGCTGGTCTGCCTGCCTTTTTACTGTAGTAGAAGATTCCATATTTTAATTTTTTATTTGATTATCCAACGTACTGATATCCCAGCCCGTTTACCGTTTTTTTCACCTGCTCCAAATCGAAGTTTGAACCGGAAATTTTTACGGTTTCGCTGCGGTTGTCGGCAATTACTTCTGTAATGCCCTTCAATGCTTCCAGATTGCGTTTTACATTGGCTTCGCAGTGCGAGCAGGTCATTCCTGTAACTTTAACTGTAATACCTTCTGTTTTATTCATTTTCTTTCTTTTTTTATGAATGGAATAAAAATAACCGCCGGCCATGGAAACGACTAAAACGATTGCCGAAACCCACTGCAACCAAACCGGCAGCATTTGATGCTCGTGGCCGTCGCCGTGCAAATGCGGTATTTTGCTCAAAAACCAGTCTGCCGGAATAAATTCATTGATAAGCACCCCAAAAAGCAGCGCCCCGCCAATAATGGTTGCCATATAGGTAATCAGCGATCTTCGTCCCATGGTTTTGCCCAGAACGGCCATAGTGGCTACGTTGGTTGCAGGTCCGGCCATAAGGAAAACCAGCGCGGCGCCCGGCGAAATACCTTTCATAAGCAAAACCGCGGCAATGGGAATGGAACCGGTGGCGCACATATAAAGCGGTACGGAAGCCGCCAGCACAACCAGCAATTCCAGAAACCCGAGGCCGCTGAACGAACTGAAAAAATCTTGGGGCAACGCCACTGAAATGAGCGCAGCCAGCAAAAACCCGATAACCAGCCATTTGGCTATGTCCTGCAACAATTCAATAAAAGCGTAATCGGCAGCCCTGACCAAAGCATGCCGTTTGTCTTCTTTTTTAGGTTCGTGGCAACCACAGGAATCATCGTCGCAGTTCTTCTTGTGGTTGTTGATGGCGCCGGTATCAATTTTCAGGTTTGAAAACGGCGATTGATTCTGAGTTGCTGCCGGTTTGTCTTTTACAAAAATGTTGGTAAAAACACCGCCGGCCACTCCGGTTACAAGGGCCACAAACGGCCGCAGCAATGCAAACGGCCAGCCCAGCATAGAGTATGTGGCCAAAATGGAATCCACACCGGTTTGCGGTGTTGAAATGAGAAAAGAATTGGTTGAACCCTTTGAAGCCCCGTTTTGGTAAAATGAAATGCCCGTAGGAATAACCCCGCACGAACAAAGCGGTAATGGAATGCCAATGAGCGACGCATTTACCGACGATTGAAAACTGGATTTCCCCAGATATCTGTGGATGTGTTTTTGCGGGAAATAGACTTTTAGCAAACCGGCAAAAATAAGGCCCAGCATCAGCCAGGGCGCCATTTCCAGCACCAGGTACCACAGTTCGTCAAAATATTCTTCAATGTAAAACAGCATAAACATTTTTTTTCCTCACACAAAATAACAATTCAAATCCGGCGATGTTTGGGCTGGTGTTGCCATTTTATTGAACGGTTCATCGGAGCGAGTCCCCCTTTAATTACTATTGTATGCCATGAAAGTAAATTGTTGCCAATTAAAGGGGGATTCAGGGGGATTCAGGATTTTTGAGAATAAAAAATTTGTATCTAAATCCCTTTTCCACCTGTTTGCCAACAACATAAACAAAAAAATATGTATGCTGCTGTTGCTTTTTAATTTAACATTCCCTATTTTTAAAACCTGAAACTAAAAATGAACCATTGACGAAAAAACCGCATAGAACACTCAGCGCTGCAATTCACAGCGAACAACGAGCAGTAAAAGTTGAATACGGCAGAAAGTTGCCCGGAAAAGAAAGTTCAAAAGCCATAGAAATTTTTACACTCCCATTTCGTATAAAAATCTGCAAAAATTCTGGAAGCCGTTTGATGGTGCTTTTTTTGAGGACGGATAACCGAGGAAAATATTTTTCTCTAAGACGCAGGAAAATATTCACATACAGCCCAAAAAATAATGAGAATATAGTTAGATATGAAAATCGAACCAAAGTCTTGTATAAATAAAAAACAAAAAACTAAAAAATGCAAAAACTTGACTTAAGAAAAAAATTGAAGGAAATTATAGATAAAACGAAAAGTGAAAAAATTCTTGAATTCTTTCAAACTAGCTCACAATTAAAAGGGAGTGAATACAGTTCAAGATTAATCAATACCTTAGTTGAATCGAAGGCTGGTTTCGACCAATCAATTCTCGATGAAAAACAAAATAAAATTTTGGAACAATTTGAAGCTCATAAGTACTTCGACACAAAATTTTTTAGCATTATTATGAGATTTGTTTCTGTCAACAATTATGAACTTACTAAACAATTCCTTCAAAACTCAAAGCAATTAACTGACTTTTATACTTTTCATAATACCTTAATAACTACCTACAGATTAGTTGACAATCTATTGTTTCAAGACGCAGATTTAAAAGAATCTGTTTCGCACGAGAATTATGAAGATGCAGAAAATCAGGGATTTATATCATTTGAAATTATTTCTGACAATGGGATTAACTTTCAAAGCTTTTCTATTGTAATTTCAAATCTGAATTCATTAATCAAGACAGTTACAGAATTTATTAGCCAATTGAATAAAGTTGACTTTGAAGAAAATCCAAAATTGCTTTTAGCAGACTCCGGTAGTAATACGGTAATTTCGTTAAAACTTCCAAAAGAAATTTCTAAGACAATTGCAAAAATTATTGACGACGCATGGTTGTTTTTTACGAATAAGACTGGGTATAACCTAAAAAAAGCGAATAACAACTTAGAAGAATCACTCGAAATAATTGCAAAATTAAAAAAGGCTGAGAAAGAAAAATTAATTTCTCCTGAGCAGACTGAGATATTTAAAAGACAGATTGTCAGTTCAACAGAGGCTATTTTGATGAATAAAACTTTAACTAAATCAAAATCAGAAGAAATGTATACCATATCAAATCAAAAGATGCTTACAGAAGCAACAAACAAATATTTGACGGAAGGTGAAAAATAATCTACACAAAACAACTACACTTTATAATTTGCATTGGGCCGGTAGTGCAGAGTCATTTACTGTTTTACTAACTGATTATCTTTGTTCTGTAGACAGACAATCACACGCAATCTGTAATGACAATGTTCAAAATAATATTCTACAAAATAAAAAACCTAAATAATATGAACAAAGATTTATTTGAAACTCAAGACCCAGAAAAAACAATTCTTGAAAAGAGAATTCAAGAATTAAAAATTGAAAATTCTAAACTGAAAGATGAATTAAAACAAGTAAAAAAAGATAATAAAGATTTAGAATTTTTAAGACCAGATAAAACTTTTGGAATTGCTGTTTGTGGTGATGTATTACTTAATAAATTAGAGGTAAAGATAGTCAATAGCCCAAGTTTTCAAAGATTAAGAAAAATTAAACAGCTTGGGTCAACTTATCTTGTTTTTCCATCAGCTAATCATAACAGATTTGAACATTCTCTGGGAGTATTGAAAGCTGCTGATACAATTATTAGAAATATTACGACTAATCAGCACAGTAGTGAAAACGAAAAAAGAATAACTCCAGAAGAAGAACAAATAATAAGACTTCTTGCATTGCTTCATGATATAGGCCATATGTCTTACGGCCATACATTTGAAGATGAATTTGGAATTTTTCGAAGTCATGATAAACATGAAACAAGATGGGAATTCTATCTTGGGGAATTCTCTGAAATAGGACAGATAATAATAAAATACCGAGGAAAGGAATTTCATAGAAGATTTTTTAACCTGATAAAATGTGAAAAAAAATTCTTTGGGATAGAAAAAGATGCTTTTATGTATGATATCGTAAGCAACACAGTATGTGCTGATTTACTTGATTACTTAGAGCGAGATTGTTTCTATACTAATTTACAATTAAGATTTCATCCGCGCTTTCTGAATTACTTTTTTATTAAAAATAGCGTATCAATTAAAACTGATTCTGTTGACATTAATGAGATTGCCGAAAGAAGAATTGCAATTAGAGCTTATAAAAAAGGTAAAAAGGAATTAAGAAGAGATATTATTAGTGAATTAATCCAATTATTAAGGAATAGGTATTATTTAGGAGAACGAGTTTATTACCATCATGCTAAAATAAAAACTGGAACATTATTAGCAGGTGCTGTAGCAAGAGCACATTATGCTGGTATATTTAATCCTATCGTTTTCGAGAATGAAGAAATGATAAAACGAATAGAAAAAAATATCGATGATGAAACTGATAAAAAGTTATACAATATTCATTTAATGGGAGATGAAGAACTTGTAAGCTATTTATTGAATTTGAATATTTCAAAATTAAAATTAAGTGATGAAAAAAAATATAAATTAAATGGAACAATTAAGTTAGCAAAAGCTTATGATAAAAGAATAAAATACTCCGAATTTATTTATAGAACAAAGGATGATTTAGGTATTGAGGATGAATTTGATACAAATGTTTTAAATATAACGGGTATAAAGAAAACGAAACATGCTATTGCAACTAAATTGTATAATCGTTTTATCAAATACGGAACAGCGATGGATAGATTGACTATAGAAGACCAAATTTGTGAGTATTTAGATATGGATTCTGGTGATATTTTAATCTATTGTCCAAATTTCAATATGGCAATGAAATTAGCAAAAGCAAAAATTGAAGATGATAAAAAGGAAATACATGAATTAAGAGAATTTAATGACAAAAGTATCAAATCCGAATGCCAGTCAATTATTGACAAGCATCAGGCTCTATGGGCATTGAGAGTTTTTGTAAATCCAAAATATATTGAAGATTCTCATGATGAATATATTCCGGAATATGAAGATTATAAGGATTTAATTAAAAAATATTGTGATTGGACTATTTTGGCTAAAGATGAATCTGATGAAGAAGAAAAAGGCAAAATCTTTTGGAACTCATATATTGACTATATTTTAGCAAAGTTTGAAAATGATGGATTTAGAATACCAAATACTTCTCTTGGAGCTAAGAAACAAAAAAGCAAAGAATTAGTAGACGATTTAGTAAGTAACACATTTGGAACCAGAGCGTATAATGTTGTATTGAATTCTATCATAGAGAAATTTGCTATAGTGGCAAAAAATGAAAAATAAAACTATCTTATCATTAAATAGAAGATTAGATAATGTATTCAAGGGAAAATCCTTTGATGAATGGTGTGAAAATGTTATTGATATATACTCGGAAAACGTTATCCCGCCTAACCTTCATAATTTATTGGAGAAAAGAAGGATTCAAAACATATTGGTAAGCAACAACATATCCTTTCCCGCCAAAATAAAAAAAGATAAAGATTCTTTTGTTATTTATATTAACAAAAGAATTAACTGGAGCTCATCGACTGAGTATCGATATTATATTGCACATGAAATTGCGCATACTTTTCAGTATGACTTACAAGATAAAAATCCCACAGAACTTACCTCTTTCTTGCCGGGGACAATAGAATTAGAGTTTTTTTGTAATAGAATTGCTCGTTCGATATTAATGCCTAGAAAAACATTAATCCCATTTCTCAAAATATATAACAGTATTGATGACAATAATTTTTCAATCAAAGAATTCAATAAATTATCTAAAAAATTCAATGTTGACCATAAAATAACCCTTCAAAGAATTTTTAATGATCTTAACTATTTTAAAAAAATAGTACTGCTTCGTTTCATTAAATTTGCAGATACTAATGAATGGAATTTAATAGAAAGATATTTATCGAATGAATTCAATTATGATAAAAGATTTTTCATTCCTTATTTAAATAAAAATAAATCTATTGCATTAATTAATAGGTTACCTTCATGTGGTAAAAAACTAAATAAAATGCTTGATAATTTTGATAAACATTTAAAAATTAATCAAGAAGTTAAGACTAGTATAGATACCAACTCATTAGATGAAGTTCCATTAAAAACATTTATAAAAAATTTCAAGAATGCAGAACTAAACGTAGTCATTATTTCTAAAGTAAAATCGAACAAAGATGTTATAATTAACTTATTGTTTTCGCTTGATGAAAAACACGTTGCACAACATTTTGGAAATTAAGACATAGTTGTGTTCATAACTTTCGCAAAAACTATTATGTAAAAAGAAAATGAATCTGTAAATTTGGACAAAATTTGTCTAAAACGTTTTAATCTAAATTTATGCTGACGATAGGAGAACAAATAAGAAAGCTGCGGGAAGACCAGGGGCTACCGTTACGGAAAGTTGCGGCTGAACTGGATATTGACCAGTCGGTGTTAAGCAAAATTGAACGGGGGGAACGGCAGGCTTCAAAAAAGCAGATTATTCAGGTTGCCCGTATTTTCAACGCGAACGAAAACGAACTGCTCATTAATTACCTGAGCGATAAAGTGCTTTATGATTTGAAAGATGAAGATTTGGCGCCAGACGCTTTAAAGGTGGCCGAAAAGAAAATGAAGTACCTGATTAAAAATCAAAATGGCAAATAAAATCTCCATACAACCCGAAGAAAAGGAATCGCCCGGTTTGTTTGCCAACCGGTTGGGCGCGGCGTACGCGGTCTCGGTTAGCCAGCAGCATAAAAAAGAAAACGGCCAGTTTTTTACTCCGGTTGAAATTGCCGGGTTTATGGCTTCATTCTCCGGTTTTAAAGGTAATTCTGTTCGCATGCTCGACCCCGGCTGTGGTTCGGCGGTTTTATCGTGTACTTTGACCGAATACCTTGTCAACTCTAACAAAAACCTGAAATCGGTTGAACTAATTGCTTACGAAACGGACACCGAACTTATTCCGGTTGCAGAAAAATCCCTCAGCTACCTTGAAAAATGGGGAGCAATCCGGGGAATCCATATCCAAACCAAACTTTACACGGAGGATTTTATACTTCATAATGCCGGCTGTTTTACAGAAACAGGCAGCCTGTTTTCTCAACCGGCTGAAGGGTTTGACATCGTTATTTCAAATCCGCCTTATTTTAAACTTTCCATTGATGATCCGCGGGCAGTGGCGGCCAGGGTTATGGTAAACGGCCATCCGAATATTTATGCCATTTTTATGGCCTTATCGGCAAAATTGCTCAACCCAAACGGCGAGTTGATTTTTATTACCCCGCGCAGTTATGCCGCAGGCGGTTATTTCAAAAAATTCAGGGAATATTTTTTCAAGCTTATCGACCTGGAAAAAGTTCATCTGTTTGTTTCTCGCAAAGAGACATTCAGCAAAGACAAAGTGCTGCAGGAAACAGTAATTATTAAAGGGACAAAACGGGCCAAAACCACTTCGCAGGTAATTATTTCTTCATCCGGCGGGCTGAAAGACCTGAACTCGCCACTGATTAAAACTTTCCCAAAAAAAGACATCATCGATTTAAACTCCAGCGAGAAAATTCTGTATCTGCCCACTACCGATTACGAAGAAGCGGTTTTGGAAATTTTTAAAAACTGGACAGGGAATTTATCCAAATACAACATCAGGATTTCAACCGGGCCGGTGGTGGCTTTCCGGGCATGGGATTATATCAGGGAAAATGAAAAGAATGACACAGCAGAACTTGCTCCATTATTCTGGTTGCACAATGTAAAACAGATGTTGATGGAATGGCCTGTAACAAAACCGAAAAAGGGACAATACATCACCATTGAGGAGAAGTCTATGCCCCTGCTGATTCCCAATAAAAACTACATTCTGCTGAGGCGTTTCAGCAGCAAGGACGACAAAAAACGGTTGATTGCCGCCCCGTACTTTGCTGCCTTACCTGCGGGCAAAAGTAATGTCATTAATACGGATTACATTGGAGTTGAAAATAAGGTAAACTACATTTACCGTCCGAAGGGGCATTTGGAACGGAACGAAGTTGTGGGGCTTTGTGCATTGCTCAACAGCACGCTCTTTGATACCTATTTCAGGATTTTTAACGGCAACGTGAATGTTAGCGCCACAGAGTTAAGGGAAATTTCCCTGCCGCCTTTGGAAATCATTCAGGAAATTGGCGACGCCATTATCCTGTCAAACGATTTTTCACCGGAGAATGCAAACCGGATTGTAACCGAATATTTTGAACCAGTTTACACTACATGAGTAAAATAGAAGAAGCAAAACAGATTTTGGAAGCAATGGGTCTTCCGAAAAGGCAGCAAAATGACCGTTCTGCACTGACATTGCTTGCCTTGTGCAACCTGAAAGAAAAGGACAAATGGAGCAAAGCGAAAGCCGTTAGCATGTCAGTAGTCGGTAATAAGGAAAATGCCAGATATGAAGGTGTAATGCGTTTTATTGCCGAACATTACAACAAACAGTATGCAGAGAATTCGCGGGAAACATTTCGCAGGCAAACGCTTCATCAATTTGTTCAGGCCGGAATTGTTAACCACAACCCGGAAAATCCGAATTTGCCAACCAACAGTAAAGACAATCATTACAGATTATCGCCGGAAGCATTGAAGGTTATCAAATCTTTTAACTCGAAAAACTGGAACAGGGAAATCAGGTATTTCAAAGAAAATGTTGGGCTGCTTCGTGACAAGTATTTGAAAAAACGGGAACTGAGTAAGATTCCGGTAAAATTGAAAGACGGAACGGAACTGAGCTTTTCTCCGGGAAAACACAACGAAGTACAGATTGCAGTTATAGAAGAATTTGCCCCGCGTTTTGCTCCCGGAAGCAATTTGTTGTACGTTGGAGATACTGCCAAAAAAGACCTGTACATGGACAAAAAAGGATTGGAAAAACTGGGAATTCCGATTGATGAGCACAGCAAACTGCCGGATCTTGTTCTGTACGACAAAAAGAAACAGTGGCTGTTCCTGGTTGAAGCGGTTACATCACACGGGCCGGTTTCCCCAAAACGAATTGTGGAAATGGAAAAGATGCTGAAAAACTGCAAAGCAGGGAAAATCTATGTAACGGCTTTCCCCGATTTCAAAGAGTTCAGATGGCATACTTCCGACATTGCCTGGGAAACGGAAGTTTGGGTTGTCAGTTTCCCGGATCACATGATTCACTTTAACGGAGATAAATTTATGGGACCGAGATGAAAAACTCAAAATGGGAAGCTCCAGAAGAGAAGGATGAACCTGCTGAAGAAAAACAGGTTTGCCAAAAGTGCGGAAACGATACCTTTCGGGTATATATCAAAATAATTATTGACGATGCCCGGTTGTATTGCACCAAATGCGGGGAACCGCTATGGTAAAAACCCGGTTTCTGTTCCGCCCCGTGCAATAAACGGGGTGGAAAACTGTAACCGGAATCAATCCGTTGCCCGGGTCCAGGTGGTTGACAGCCCCAGCCATTTAATACCCACCACGTATCCTTTCAGGTACAAGGTGTTGGGATCGTTGTCGAACCAGGCATAACAATCGTAGGTTTTTCCGTTATCCGGATCATAAATACGCCCGTTTTGCCACTGGTTATCTTTGGTAACATATTTTAACCCGGAGAGAATTTGCAGGCCGAGCCTCGATCTTGACCGGAGATTTGCATCGGGATTGTTAAAATCCTTTTCCGGCTGCCCGTCCACATAGCTGGTTGGGCTGATGTAAATTGCAGTCCCAATGAACTGCCCATTCTGTTCTTTGATCTCAATTTTCGACATTTTTTTGTCGTTACACGAAACGCCGGCAATGGCATCGGATTTCTGTGCCATACCTTTTGCATCAAAAAGTACAATCAGGGAAAATGCTAAAATCGTTTTCATCGGTTGCAATGATTAATTGATTATCTCAAACATTTTCTTTGAGATCAATTTGTAACATTTTTCCGAAATGACCATTTTCATTTTACCTTCTCAGATTTTAAATTTTCCCGGCAAATGCATTTTCATTCGTGCCAAAAGCAAAAAATGTCTTAATTTGCAGTAGTCAAATACGGTTAACTATGGGAAAAACAATCATTACAAGCTACGAAGAGTTTGAAGCATTTCTTGGAAAGGAAATTGGCACATCGGAATACATTCAAATGACACAGGATCAAATCGACAAATTTGCGGATGCAACACTTGATTATCAGTGGATTCATACCGATCCGGAACGGGCAGCCAAAGAATCGCCCTTTAAAAGCACAATTGCCCATGGCTATCTTTCCTTGTCGATGCTCACCTACCTTTGGTACTCCATTGTCGATGTGCGCAACGTTAAAATGATTGTGAACTACGGCATCGAGAACCTCCGCTTTCAGCAACCGGTGCTGGTAAACGATAAAATAAGGGCCCGGGTTTACCTGAACGACATCCGAAACCTGAGAGGAATTGCAAAAATTCAGGTGAAAATTATTGTGGACATCGAAGGTCAGAAAAAACCGGCCTACGATGCATTGGTAACTTTTCTGTATCATTTCCAGTAATCAGCAACTGGCTGACACCCCGGAACAGCAAACGGCTTTGTTTCTGTTTTGGTAGAGATTATTGTATAATCTGCACAGAATTATTTATTCATATCATCCAGCAAGCCTTCGCAGGCATCTTCCAGCAGATCGAGAACCAGCTCAAAGCCTTCTTCGCCACCGTAGTAAGGATCAGGGACTTCATCGTAGTTCCACTCTTTGCTGAAGTCCGTCATCTTCCGTATTTTTTTCAAATCGCCTTCATTTCGCGCCATACTTTTCAAAGCCAGAATGTTTTCGTCGTCCATGGCAACAATGAGGTCGTGCCGGTCGAAATCGGTTTCCGGATCAAATTTCCGGGCGATGCTGGTAAGATCGTAGCCCCGTTTTACGGCATGCTTCTGCATACGTTTGTCGGCTGGTTCGCCTGCATGCCAGCCGCCGGTACCTGCCGAATCGATTTCAAATTTTCCAATAAGCCCCTCCTTCAGAGCCATACCTTTAAAAACAGCTTCTGCACTGGGCGAACGACATATATTGCCCATGCAAACAAACAGTATTTTCTTCTTTTCTTCCATATTTTAAGTATTCCAGATTTCATACGATCTCAACGCCTGTTGCAACAGCATCTCATAACCGTTTTTCACAATGGCGCCTCTTTCTTTTCCTTTTTCCATAAACCGTGTGGTTTCGGGGTTGTAAACCAGGTCGAACAGTAAATGCCTGTCGGTTACATACTGATATGGAATGGGTGGAAAAGTTTCCACATTCGGAAATGTCCCCAGCGGGGTGGCATTGATGATAAGCAGGCGTTCGGCCATCATCTTTTTATCGATGTCTTTGTACTTTATTTCGTTCTCCTGCAACTCTTCAATCGATGCCGAAATAGAATTAATTTTAAGTTTTTTCAATACATATTTTATAGCTTTGGAGGCACCGCCGGTTCCTAATATCAACGCTTTTTTGTGGTAGTTTTTCAATAGCGGTTTCAACGAAGTTTCAAAACCCCATATATCGGTATTATATCCTTTTAAATGAATTCGCTCTCCAATGCGTTTGATTTTTATAGTATTCACAGCGCCTACTTCATCAGCTGCTTCATCCAGTTCATTTAAATAACTAATAACCAACTGCTTGTAAGGAATAGTTACATTTAATCCAACAAGGCTGGGATTACTTCTCACAATATCCTGAAACCAGGATATATCTTTCACCTCAAAATTTTCATAAACCGCGTCCACCTTTTCCTTTTCAAACTTTTCGGTAAAAAAGCGTTTCGAAAAGGAGTGAGTTAATGGATAACCAATTAAACCGTATTTCTTCATTTTTTTCGTTTTGTTATTGCTTCCATTACAAAAATAAGGGCAAAACCGGCAATCGCCATAATTACCGCACCCGCTAGCCAGGCATTGTCATTGCCGGGGATGGACTCAAAAGTTCCCGGCAGAATATTCCGTTCAGCGAGTGGTCTCACTTCGCCGTGGCGGTCGATAAACGATTCGGTAACCTCTTTCCAGGGCCATACTTTGTTAAGCGAACCAACCATAAAACCGGCCAGCACAGCGATGGTTATGTTGTGAAACTTCTTCAGCAGCCACGACAGCACGTTTGAGAAAGCGATAATTCCAACTGCTGCACCGGCTATGAAAACCAACAGCACCGGAACATTCAAATCGCCTACAGCCCCCAAAATAAACCGGTACATTCCGAGCAGTACCAGAATAAAACTTCCGGAAATGCCCGGCAAAATCATGGCACAAATCGCAATAGAACCCGAAATAAAAATAAACAGCCAGGTGGTATTGGCCTCTGCTGGTGAAATAACCGTGATAAAATATGCAACAACAATCCCGGCAATTCCTGCTATGACTGCTCCGGCACTCCAGATTTTAATGGTGCGCGCCACATAAATGGCCGATGCCACAATGAGACCGAAAAAGAAGGACCAAACCAAAATAGGAAAGTGGTGCAGCAGGTACGACAACCCTTTGGCCAGTGAAAAAATACTGATGGCAATTCCCAAAACAACACTCAGTAAAAAATTCCCGTTAATGGCTTTCCAGAAGGCTGCCGGTTTTCCCGAGAAAAAAAGCTTAAGTGCCTTCAGATTAATGGATTTTATGGAAAAAATGAGCTCTTCATAAATTCCGGTAATAAAGGCAATGGTACCGCCCGAAACTCCCGGAACAACATCTGCCGCTCCCATTCCCATTCCTTTGAGCGTTAAAAGCAAGTAGTCTTTTGTTTTTCTTATCATTCCTTTTTATGTTAAATATTCATTATTGAACATTGGATATTGGATATTCTGAGTTTTAAAGGGCCCAAAATAACAAAAAGTATTCGTAACCTGCTATTCCCGGCTTGTATAAAACCGTTCCAAAATAGAGCCGTCGTTGGCTTCTTTCGACAGCGACTCGATGGTATTTTTTGGAACATCGTTTACATCGAGTACTATTAATCCGTCGAGGCAGTTATTGAATTTGGGATCTACATTGAACGCAATGATCTTGGCATTCAGCTTAATGTATTTTTTCAGCAGCACCGGCAGGCCTGAATTTAGCTCGTCCAAATCACCAATGGCTTTATCGAGGCGGTTGATGTCGCGCTCCATATTTTCCATCAGAATATTTAAATCGGTATTGTCGCTTCTGAATTTGTAGCTGTTACGCGGTTTCACATACCGGGCCATTTTCCAGTTCAGGTGGTTTTGCATAATAAACCTGATGATGAGGTCTTTGGAAATTTTTGAATAGTTGTTGCTTATGCTCACCGGCCCAATCAGGTAACGGTATTCGGGATTTTTCAACAGGAAATACAAAATGCCTTTCCACAACAGGAACAGAGGCATGGGTTTTCGCTGGTATTCCTTAATCACAAAAGAACGACCCAGTTCGAGGCTTTCTTCCAGTATGGGTTTAAAACTGTCGTTGATACGGAACAGGGAGTGCAGATAAAATCCGCGTTTACCCAATTGCTCCAGAATGTCCTTGCCTTTCCCGATGCGGTAAGCTCCAACAATGCGCTTTTCTTCTTCGTCCCAGATAAACATCTGATGATAATACAGGTCAAACTCGTCGATGTCGATGCTGCGGTTGGTCCCCTCTCCCACCTCGCGGAAAGTTATTTCGCGCAGTCTGCCAATTTCGGTTAAAATGTTGGGTATTTCCACAGAAGGAACGCAAAAAGCGGTATAATTTTTTAAGTTGAACAGGGTGTGATCCGATTTGATTTTCTGTACCTCTTTCAGAATTTGTTCTGCTGGAACCGGATCGATTATGGACTCGGGTTTAGGCTGTGGTTTCAGGTTATAGCTAAAAAAACGCTTCACTTCAAAGGGCGACTCCATGCTGTAAGTTTTGGCCCTGATAAACCGGCCAAACTGGTAAACATCGCATAATTTGTCCTGGTCTTCCACTTTAACAGGAGTTCCTATGCGCATCTTAATGGTTTTATGTTTTTTGCTGAGCAGCTCGGAGGGCAACCTCACCTGCCGCAACGAGGGGTGAATTTTAGCCATAAAATGAAACAACCGGCTGTTGGTGCCCTGAAAATGCACCGATACAACAGGTACCCTGGCCTTTTTCACAAATTTCACCATTGGAAACTGCCAGGCCTGATCGGTACAAGTGTCAAATGTGCCGTAGGTACTTAAATCGCCTGCCGGGAAAAAGCATAAAACGCCGCCATTTTGTAAATGACGGATGGCTTCCTTAATGCCTGCAGAATTTTTGTGTTCCGTTGCTGAACCATTGTTTTTAAAAGGGTTATCGCTAATGAAATACTCCGAAACCGGGTCCACTTTTTGCAGTAGAAAGGTACCAATTACTTTCACGTCGGGCCGCACCATCGACAGGTATTTGATAAGCAAAAGCCCGTCGAATCCGCCAAACGGGTGATTGGCAACCACTATCAATGGTCCGGTAGCAGGAACTCTTTTCAATTCATTCTGGTCGAATTCAATTTTGAACTCGAGCACCCGAATAATTTCGTCGATGAATTCAATTCCCTTTTTCGAGGCAATTTTCTCGTAAATTTTGTTGAGTTTATGAAACCGGAGAATGTACATCAAAAATTTGGCGAAATATTCACCACCGAAAAAGGAAAGCGCGGGAGGAGCCTTAAAAATGTCCTTCAGGTTAAGTATTTCCATTCACATTATTTTTCAGGTTTTCAAACGAAACCTTCTTCAAAAAGTAAAACAAAAATAGCCTATTTTTTATCAAAACCGGAAATATTTTGTTATTCTTACAAAGATAATAATGAATACACTGAATGAAACCGGCATGAAATGGCTTCCCACCTCGCGAAAAGAGATGAAAGTGCGGGGATGGGAGCAACCCGATGTTATTTTGTTTACGGGCGATGCCTATATCGATCATCCTTCGTTTGGGGCGGCAGTTATTGGCCGGATACTGGAAGCCGAAGGGCTGAAAGTAGCCGTTGTGCCGCAGCCCAACTGGCAGGACGACCTGCGCGATTTTAAAAAGCTGGGGCCGCCGCGCCTGTTTTTTGCAGTTACTGCCGGAAACATGGACTCGATGGTGAACCATTACACCGCCAACAAGCGAAAACGCACCAACGATGCATACACTCCCGGTGGCCGAACCGGACAGCGACCGGATTATACCACCATTGTATATTCTCAAATCCTGAAAAATCTCTTTCCCAATGTACCTCTGGTTATTGGCGGCATAGAAGCCTCGCTGCGCCGGGTAACGCATTTCGATTACTGGTCGGACAAGCTCAAACCCTCCATTTTGGCCGACACAACCGCCGACCTTCTGTTTTACGGAATGGGAGAAAAATCGATTGCCGAATTTGCTCGCCTGGTTCAGCGGGGGGTGCCGGTTTCCAATCTGACCAACATTCCGCAAACGGTTTTTCTGGTTGAAGAAAATGCCACTTATGCCACCAAAAAAGAGTGGCAAGAGCTGGAACTGGCATCGCACGAAACCTGCCTGCAGGATAAAAAAAGCTTTGCCCGCAATTTTATGTACATCGAGGAAGAATCGAACAAAATGGAGGCAAAAAAGCTGGTACAGCAGGTGGCCGGGAAAAAAGTGGTGGTCAATCCGCCGTGGCCGGTTTTTTCCGAACAGGAAATCGACCGCGTTTACGACCTGCCCTACACCCGGCTCCCCCATCCTCGTTATCATGGAAAAGGGGCCATCCCGGCATACGAAATGATTCGCCATTCCATTAATATCCACCGGGGCTGTTTTGGCGGATGTACCTTTTGCACCATCTCGGCCCATCAGGGAAAATTCATTGCAAGCCGCTCCGAAAAATCGATTTTGAAAGAGGTGGAAAAGGTAACTCAAATGCCCGGTTTCAAAGGCTATATTTCCGACCTGGGCGGCCCATCGGCCAACATGTACAAAATGAAGGGTATTCACGAAGAAATATGCCGCAGGTGCAAACGGGCATCCTGCATTTTTCCGTCTGTCTGCAAAAACCTGAACACCAGTCACAAACCCATGCTTGAATTGTATGAAAAAGTGCGGAAAAACCCGAAGGTGAAAAAAGCGTTCGTGGGCAGCGGAATCCGGTACGATCTGATTCTGGAAAAAACAGGTAACGGGGAAACCGATAAAATAAACCGGCAGTATTTGCGCGAAGTGATTAAACACCATGTATCGGGAAGGCTGAAAGTGGCGCCAGAACATACCTCCGACGAAGTACTGAAGTTTATGCGGAAACCCTCGTTCAAACTTTTTGAGGAACTCAACCGCGAATTTATAAAAATAAACCGGGAGGAAAAGCTCGATCAGCAGCTTATCCCCTATTTCATTTCGAGCCACCCGGGAAGCAGGCCCGAAGATATGGCAAACCTGGCCATTCAAACAAAAAATATGAATTTCAGGCTGGAACAGGTACAGGATTTTACCCCCACACCCATGACGCTGTCAACGGTTATCTACTATTCGGGTTACCATCCCTACACCATGGAAAAAGTATATACCGCACGAAACCAAAAAGCCAAACGCGACCAGCGAAAATTCTTCTTCTGGTACAAACGCGAATACCGGAAATCCATCCTTCAGGAATTAAAACAAAAAGGACGGGAAGATTTGATTAAGCAACTGTTTCGGTGAAGCCTTCCGAAAAATTCTTGCCAAAAAAAAGGCGTTTTTTTTATAAATCTTGCTACATTTAACACAAAAAATAATTCATTATGAAAAAATTAGTTCCTGTTTTCTTATTGATATTCCTCCTTTCGGTTTCATGTGCCGAACTGATGCAGATTGCGCAGCAAACGATGGACGAAGACCGACCACTTACGCAAACCGAAGTTATTGCGGGGTTGAAAGAGGCTTTGATTGTGGGCACTGAAAAATCGGTTGACATTTTGGGCAAAACCGACGGATATTACAAAGATGAACTGGTTAAAATTCTTTTACCGCCCGAGGCAGATATCATCGTCAACAACATTGGCAGGATCCCCGGAGGCCAGCAGTTGCTTGAGGATGTACTGCTGAGCATCAACCGGGCTGCAGAAGATGCCGTTTCGGAAGCCAAACCCATATTTGTGAACAGCATCAGAAGCATGACCATTTCCGATGCCATGGGAATTTTAAGGGGCGAAAACAATGCAGCCACACAGTACCTGCACCGCACTACCTACAATGGACTCTTCGATTTGTACCGACCCAAAATTCAGGCTTCGCTCGACAAAAAACTGGTGGGCAACGTTTCAACGGCACATAGCTGGAATACCCTTACTACCAAATGGAATGAGGCTGCCAATACACTGGTTGGACAGGTTGCCGGATTGAAACCGGTAGATACCCAGCTGGACGAATTCCTTACCGAAAAAGCACTGGATGGATTGTTCCTGAAAATTGAAAACGAAGAAAAACTGATTAGAGAAGACCCTATGGCACGCGTTACCAACCTTTTAAAGCGGGTGTTTGGCTCAGTCGATACCTGAAAATGAAACTTTTTTTGGTTCTTAAACATTTTCGGTTGAATTATTCAATTTAAATTGCTACTTTGGATTTGAAGAATTTAACGTGAATTTTATACAAAATTGTAACTGACAAAAAGTTTCTAACCCATTAAAACTGATTGCCATGAGACTCGAATTTCAAAGAATTGAAGAAGCCAACGATTTACTGAATCAGCTGATTGAGCACCATCCGCAGGCGATTTTTCTCGCCGATCACAATTTCAAAATCAAATATTTCAATAAGGCTTTTCAGAAACTCACAAAAAGCGACAAGGGCGATATACTGGACCACGAGTTTTGCGAGATAATGGGGTGCACCCAGCGGGGGAAAATTATTGATTCACCCGACCAGTTTTGCAAACACTGCCAAATGAGGGAGTTGCTTTCGGGGTCAAACCTTTCGGAACTGGTTTTAATCCGGGACTTTTATATTCACAATAAAATAGTTACCAAGCATTTACACATCGATGCCCACCGGGTTATCATGCGGGGTCAAAAATACCGGCTGGTAGTTATCGAAGACCGGACGCAAAAACATTAATACAGGCGCCCCTGCCAGGTGTCTCTCTCTTTCAGCCGTTTTTCAACCTTTGCCACAAATTCGAAATTCTTCAGTCCCCATTTGGGAGCAATCAGCATTTCGGGTGGCGCCTGGCTGATAAACCGTTCCACAATGATTGCAGGGTTCAGCAATTCCAGGTAATCCACTACCAGATCAATATATTCTTCAGCAGAAAACAGATGAAACTGCTCCGGGTTTTTCCGGAACTGTTTTTCCATTGCCGTACCTTTATGAATTTGCAACTGGTGCAGCTTCAGGTTTTTTACCGGCAGTTTTGAAATCACCCGCGCCTGCTCCAGCCAGTCGGACCGGGTTTCGCCGGGTAACCCCAGAATGAGGTGTGCACAATTGTTTATTCCACGCCTGGCCGTTTGTTCCAATGCCCAAACCGATTCAGCAAATGTATGCCCGCGGTTCATCTTTTCAAGCGATTGATCGAGGTGCGATTCCAGCCCAAATTCCACCATCACGTAAACCTTCTGCCCTAACTCAGCCAGGTAATCCAGCAGTTCATCACTGATGGCATCGGGCCGGGTGGAAATAACAAGGCCCACAATTTTTGGATGCCGGAGTGCTTCTTCGTAAAGCGGAATCAAATCTTCCAGCGGTGCCCAGGTGCTGGTATATGCCTGAAAATAGGCAAGAAACCGCATCGACTTGTATTTCTTTTCGAAAAATTGAATGCCCTGCTGTACCTGATGGCTCACCGAATTTTCGAGGTTGCAGTAGGTGGGTTTAAACGTTTTGTTGTTGCAATAGCTACAGCCACCCCTCCCTTTGGTGCCATCGCGGTTCGGACAGCTAAAACCGCCGTCAACCGAAACCTTCTGCACCCGTTCTGAAAACAAATTACGGAAATAGGTGGGAAAATCGTTGTATCGTTTTGTGTGCCCCCAAATTTTCATTTGTTGTGTCATTTTACCTTCCGGAATTTAATTTCTCTCCTGGATAAATCTCTTGCAGAATGATGGACGGTTAAAATATCAATTTGAGAAGGGGATACAATTTTGTAGATAATTCGGTAATTTCCTTCAATTAATTCCCGAATCTCCAGTCTTTCAAATTCAGGTACTTTTCTTCCAATTTTTTTGTGTGATTTAAGAATTTTTATCCTGGATTTTATTCTTAAAACTTGCAACTTAGCATATTGAACAGAATCTTTGGAAATATATTCAGCAATACCCTTCAAATCACCTATTCCCTGCCTGGTCCATTTTATTTGAACCATTTTTCAATTTCTATATCCAACTCTTCTTCTGAAATAACTTCTCCATTGTTTGACTGCCGGATTCCCCTTTCTGTTTTCTCCACAAGTATCAACTTGTCAACAAAATCATCAATGGAAATTTCCTCGGGAAAATTTTCAATTACCTCTTTTATTTTAGTTTTTGTAAGCATTTTCAATTCTTCAGTAAATATTGACGGCAATTTACCATTTTCTTTTTATACGTGTTAAAAAATAATTGAAAACTTTACTGAAACAAAGTACTGTAAAATTTTCAAAACAAAATCTTATTTCTATTTTTAGATTTGGATTAAAATACGAAACTATGTTCTCTCAAAAAGATGAAAACAAAATAAAACAACGCGGAAGCAACCCCGATGTTGTAAAAAAACAGATTGAAAATTTCAAAAAAGGCTTTCCTTACCTGAAAGTAACCGAGGCTGCCACAGTGGGTAATGGCATTATAAAACTCGGCAACAAAGAGGTAGAGGAAAATGCTGAAAAATTTGATCGCCAGGTGGAAGCCGGGATAAAACCCCTGAAGTTTGTTCCGGCATCGGGGGCAGCCAGCCGCATGTTTAAGGCACTTTTTGAAGCCCTGGATTCGTGCAAAAAAGATCCGGATCCTGACACGGCACTGGCCAAAAATGCAGCAGCGCGTCAATTCCTGGTAAACAAAGAAAAATTTGCTTTTTTCAACGATCTGGAACAAATGGTGGGCGAAAAAAGCGCAGAAAAAAACTGCCGTAGCTGGATTGATTTCCTGCTGAACGAAAAAGGCCTGAATTACGGGTCGCTGCCCAAAGGCCTGCTCAAGTTTCACAAATACCCCAATGGCGAACGAACTCCCTTTGAAGAGCACATGGTAGAGGGCGCCAGCTACTCCAGGGACAATAAAAACGTAGTTCGGCTGCATTTTACAGTTTCTCCGGAGCACCAGGAAGCATTCGAAGAACTTCTGAAAAAAGTGAAATCGCGCTATGAAAAAGATATGGGGATTACCTTCGAAGTAACCTTCAGCATTCAAAAACCTTCTACCGACACCCTTGCGGTTGATTTGGAAAACAACCCCTATCGCGAACCCGACGGCAGTCTGCTGTTTAGGCCCGGCGGACATGGTGCCCTTATTGAAAACCTGAACGACCTGGATGCAGACCTTATTTTCATAAAAAACATCGACAATGTAGTGCCCGACCGTATGAAACAACCCACCATCGCCTATAAAAAAGCATTGGCGGGTGTATTGCTGAAATACCAGGACAAAATTTTCAGGTACCAAAAAATGCTGAACGAACGGCACCACGCCACCCTTGAAAGCGGAATCCTGGCCGAAGCAGCCAATTTTCTGGAAAATACGCTGAACACAAAACCGGCCAATAACCAGTATTATACGGAAAAGGAAGAACTTTTTCATTACCTGAAAGAAAAATACAACCGCCCGGTGCGGGTATGCGGCATGGTAAAAAATGAAGGAGAACCCGGCGGCGGGCCGTTTTGGGCTGAAAACGCCGATGGCACTGTTTCGCTGCAAATTGCCGAAAGCTCGCAAATCGACCCGGACAGCGTTCAGCAGCAAGCCATTTTAAAACATGCCACCCATTTCAATCCGGTAGATTTGGTTTGCGCCACAAAAAATTACAAAGGAGAAAAATACGATCTGACCATGTTTACCGATCCAGCCACCGGCTTCATCTCAAAAAAATCGAAAGACGGGAATGAGCTGAAAGCACAGGAATTGCCGGGGCTTTGGAACGGCGCCATGAGCAACTGGAACACCCTTTTCGTGGAAGTGCCGGCAGAAACGTTCAATCCGGTGAAAACCGTCAACGATTTGTTAAGGGAACAACACCTTTAAACAAAGGATACTTCTTTATTCGGTGTGAATTGTTAATTTCGCAGTTTGATTTTTGGAGGTTGAATGAACAAGGAAGAACGAAGTTATTTAAGTGAAGAGAACATCAGCGATGCGCTTAGCCGGTTCAAAAGGTCGCTGGCTATGGGCAGAAAAAGCTATTTCGATGTTTCTGAATTCGAGGGAATTGTAGAATACCTTCTGGATGAAGGAGATATCAATGCCTCGGAAATTGCAGCACGCCAGGGAATACAAATTCACCCCGGAGCAGTTCCGCTGCAGCTTAAATACGCACAGGTGCTTCTGAGCAAAGGCAAATTTCAAAACGCCCTGAAATACCTCGAACTGGCCGAACAGGTAGAACGAACGAATCCTGACATTTACCTCATGAAAGGATCGGCCTGGCTGGAAACAGGTGACGAAAAACAGGCTGAAAAGTCCTTTGCAAAAGCCCTGAAATATGCCGGTACCGAAAAAGATGACATCCTTTACCATGTTGGTGCAAGCTACATTCAAACAGGCGACATTAAAAAAGCAATTGAATATTTTGAGCGGGCACTGAAAATAAATCCTGAAAATGAAATGGCGCTGTACGACCTTGGCTTTTTCAGTGACCAGGAGGGAGAATACCAAAAAAGTATTGAATATTACAACCGGTATCTCGATATCGATCCGTTCAATTTTTCGATATGGTTCAACCTGGGCATTTCCCACAACAAATCGGGAAATTTCGTAAAAGCCATCGAGGCGTATGAGTTTGCCCTGGCACTGAACGAAGATTTCGACCAGTCGCTGTTCAACATTGGAAATGCTTACGCCAATGCCGGGCAGTTTGGCAAGGCAATTGAAAAATATACCGAATACCTCGAATTTGACCCTGAAAATGACGATGCCTGGTGCTACATTGGCGAATGCTACCTCAACCTCGACAACCATGCTCAGGCCGAATACTATTATCAAAAAGCCATTAAAATCAATCCGGAAAATGACACAGCCTGGTTTGGCGTGGGACTGATTATGTGGGTGGAGAAAAAGTGGAAGCAAAGCCTTGTTTTCATTAAAAAAGCCCTGGAAATTGACCATTCAAACCCCGAGTACTGGATTACACTTGCCAAAGTTTACAATGACCACAACAAACCGGTGGAAGCTGAAAAAGCGCTGATAAAAGCAGCGGAACTGGAAGCCGAAAATACCGAAATCTGGTTAACCTGGGTTGACCTTTTCATGAAATTTGACGAACTGGATAATGCCATACGCATTCTGAATACCGGTCTGAAAAAGAACGACGACTCCCTGCTGAAGTACCGCATGGTGAGCCTGTTGCTTATGAAAAAACAGGAAAAGAAAGCATTGGAATTACTAACGAAAGCCATGGAACAGGAATTTATTCAAATCAATTACCTGTTCGACATATACCCCAAAGCACTAAAAAACAAACGACTGTTAAAATTCGTTGAAGATTTCAGGGGAAATAACCTGATAAAGAAACCCTAAGCCGGTTGCAGAAAATCAACCCTACTCTGTAAGATCCAAAAACCATTTAATGGCAAACAAACCTGCCGGAACAATTCCCTGTGTATGGTCTGCATCCAGTATTTCCACCAGCTGCACCTGTGTAGCTCCTTTCTGATGAAACTCATCCACTATATTTTCAGAAACCGGAAACGGAACAAATGTATCGGCATTTCCGTGAGTAATGCGGGTAGGCGTGGATGTATTCCATGCAGCAATACTGTTGGCTTCAAGCGCCTGCATCAACGGGGTAAAGGTTGTGTCGGTGCTGTAATTCAACCGGTAATTTTCTGTAAAAAGCTCTTCCACCGAAGTCGTTAAAAATTCGTTGATCTCAGCACCGGAAAGGGTTCCGTCAAACAAGGTCGGCACAATGGAATCGTAGGGATAATTAAAAACAGAATCGATGGGAGTAAACATTTCATCCAGATTCATATAACTGTTGAACATGTATGCTGTAAAATAAGGCATCGGATAAGTTTCCAGGCTCAGAATGTATTCATTAATGAAACCCAAATCGTAAGGACCTGCGCCGGGTGAACTGGCTTTCAGGTTAAATTCTCCCGAATGTTCTGTCTCAATGGCTTTTTGCACCTGCATGGTTGCCCACCCGCCCTGCGAATAACCAGTCAGATACAAATCATTGTTTACCGGAATATCCCGAACAACAGCCAGCTCCTTTACCGCCCGCAGCATGTCGAGCACGGATTGTACCGTAGATTCTTTGTGCAGATATGGATGGAACATGTTATCCGATGAACCAAATCCCAGATAATCGGGAAGTGCAATAACAAAACCAGTGGAAGCAATGGCTTCGAGAAGCACATATAGCTCGAAGTTGGGATTTACTGAAGGTGCATTGCTGTGCAGGGTGTTGGTACCGTTTTGGTAACTGATTACCGGAAACGACCCTTCGCCGGTGGGTACACTTACCAGCCCGCTGGCAATTTTTGGCTCGCCGTTGAAAGTGGTTTTGTAGGTAATCTTATAAATGATAATTCCGTGCTTTACCCTGTCGCTCACCTGTTCCATGTCCGGATACTGCTTTACCAATTCACTAAACATACTTTCAACCAACACCGGCAGCATGGATCGAACCATTTCGTAACTTACCAGATAATTGGTATCCGGTTCATCGTCATCGTCTTTAAACCAGTTGTGACATCCGGTAAAACTGAATAGCAGCAGTGCAACAATAATTCCTTTTAAAAAACTTCTTACTTTCATCTTCATGGCAATTTTCCCCAAAAATACAAAAAATTCAACACTCACATCAGCGCTCCATTCCCAAAATTTTCCGTGCGCCCGAGTATATCGACTTCCACCAGTAATTCAATACCGAGCGTTGTTCGTCGCGCGGATACGAAACTGCAACGGGAAGCAGTTCACCGCTTTTGGGATTCTGTGACTGGATAACCATTCTGTTGGCCAGAAACGAGGCAAATCTGTCTTTCTGAATTTCATCGCCGCTGTAATCGAGCACAGCAATTTTCAAATTGTCGTATCCCAAATACAATTGCCCAGTTGCCAGAGTATTGTTGAATGACAAATCGAACTCCAGCCGGTTCAGGAAGCCCTCTTCAATTTTCAGCGGATCGGTTTTCGTAATCATGGAGTTGAGCGGATAAAGCGGCATGGGCTCCAGCATTCCGGTTGCCGAATGGGAATAATCGGGGCACAGCAGGTCAAATGTAAATTGCACACCAAGTTGTGCGTGATTCAACAAACGCGCTTTCGCATTCAGATGAAAGTGACCGTTCTTTCTAATCTCATGCTCAATGTTCGACAAAGCACTGCCTGCAAAAGTGACATCATTAAATTCGATAAAACCCGGCTGATCCGAAATGCCCATCAGTTCGCTATACCGGATTTGCGAAGGCATCAGCAAAACCGAATCAAACATAAACGGCTGTTTCAGGTTCTTTATTAAATCCTGTGGCCATGCCGGGCGTTGTTTCGGGTTAAAAGGAAACCGTTTGTTTCTGAAGATGGAAACCTCTGCCGGACCGATTTCAAGCTTTCCAGCATCGAGAATGTTATCCTTAAGCCACCGGCGTTCATTTATGTCCTGAAGTTCAACATACGCTATTTGTGCTTCAGCAACATCGGTCTGAAATCCGGTTTGAAGAGGAAATTGATTACGTTCAATACCCGGCTTTACAGCAATATTTCTTAACGAAACCTTGTGCATGGCCGAATTATAAATGAGCGAATCGGCAGAAAACAAATACAAACCGTCATTGCTTTTAGCCGACAAACCGGTGGTTGAAATTTCGAACTCTTTTGAATTGAGCATATTGGCAGGTGGCTGGTTTTCTCCAATCCGGATGTCCTGAAACCTCAGGTTAATTTTGTTGTTAAACAACTGTTTTTGAAGCCAGTTAAAGTGCAGGTTGGCATTTTGAAGCCGTAAATTATCAACCGCAATGCGATTGACCAGGGTTTCCACATACGGGTAAAGGTCGAGCGTTTGTAAAAACTCCAGGGTATCATCTCTAATTTCCTGGTTTATTTCAATAAAAACATCCGGGTTGGCAACTGTAATATCCTTAAATTCAAAGTTATTGTTATTTAAAGCTTCATTCAGGTCAAATTCGGAAAAAGTAATGGCAGGCGCTGAAACATTGAAAACATTGGTGTTTCCGGTGGTCATAAACGGACTTACCTTTAAATCCTCAACTGAAATCATTTTTCGTTCCCTGTCAAAATCAATTGTTCCGATGTCCAGATTGTGCAATTCGTCAAGCGGGGCTTTAAACCCCGAAATGGTTAACTGAATATTTTTGCTGGAAATTTCAATCTGATGCAGCGAGTCGTTTTTCAGCTCTGTGCCGGGCATACTCAGGCTGAAAGAAAAACCGGCCCGGGCGCTGTGTCGGAGTCCACTGGTCTGATAAGTGGTTGCCTGCCCGTTCAATATTTTAAACTCATTCAGCTTCAGCGATTCGACAAACGAAGGCATGGGAAACCGGTATGCATTCAGGTCGAGCCCCCTGGTTGCTCCCTCACGGGAGTATATCTGAAAGCGTGGCGAAACCAGTTCGATTATATCTATTTCGGGTGCTTGTGAATACCAGGCTTTCCTGAAATCGAAACCGCTGATATTCAGTTGAGGAATGGTTACCTGATAGGTTGTGTTCAACTGGTCGTATTTGGATGACGTGATGAGCGGAAAAAGCAGGGCATTATTCACCTGCACCGATTGGTTTACCGAAGAAAGCTTTATCTCACTCCCTTTTAACACATGCACACTGTCAGAAAGTGCAAACTCCTGGTCCTTAATGGTAACATCAAAATTATCAGAAAAAAACAGGCGGTCCTTATGGAGTTCGTCTTCGTTCAATCTAAAGTTTTCGAGCGATGCCGAAAACTCATTGTCGAACGAAGTGGTCCTGCCCCGCCGGGTGTGGTTTACCCAGGTCAGCTTTCCGTTAGGAACCGAAAACTGCCTGATGTCAAAATCTTCCAGGTAGTTAAAAACCAACTGATAAAACTCGGTTAACTCCATTTTCTCCCTATCTGTCCTGAGAATGCTGAAATTTTCAAAGTTGATTTCAGGATTTAAAATGCTGAAGTTGGATATGTACAGTTTCTTATTGAAAAAGGCATTGCGCAGGTCAACACCGGCGAGGTTGATCTGAGGTACCGAAATGGTAAAAAGCTCCGAACGGTTGAAACGAACCATATCGTCACGGGTAATCTCTTCAAGTACCGGATGAAGATTAAGGTTTTCGATACGTACCTGCTGGTTAATGCTCGACACAAAAATCTGTTCCACATCAAGCTTGTGCAAATCGTCAACCAGCCGCATGTGGTAATCGGAAAAGCGTAAATCGAAATTGGTTGCATAAAAAAACTTGTCGGTGCGCTGCACGCTGGCCGAATCGAGGCTGAAATCGGTAAGGCTAAAGTTGAAATTGGCCTCAAAATATCCGTGAAGCGCTCCTCTGTACATATTTTTAATATCCAGCCTCCCCCTTTCAATATACACCAGGTTGGAATATACGCCACGCAAATAATCGGTAACAAGCTCAAACAACAGCCCCCCCTCTTCCTCCTTTTGCCGCTTCTCCTTTTCGAGGCGATAGAGCAACTGCACATCAGGTTCAATCACTTCAATTCCCGCAGTAGGCAAAGACCGGGTATGGTATAAATTCAGCAAATCGACCTCTTCAATGTTCAGCTCCTCACATTCAATGTTTACCTCGGTTCGGGAACTGGGTTCGGGCACATCTTCAGGGTGAATGTGGATTTTTTTTACGCCAAGCCGGTTTGAAAAAGTGGAAACGAACAGCGAATCGGCCCTGAAATGATGCTCATCGTCTTCAAGCCGGAGGTGATAACCGGCTACCTGCATTTCAATGTTATCGGCATGAAACAACTTTTCTTTGTTTCCTGCCGAAGCAGAATCGAGTAAAAATCCATTCAAAACAATATCAACCGACTGATACTGCTGCCGGTACTGCTCCCGGTCGGGCTGTCTGAAAATTTCGAGATGTGCGCTGTTCAGATAAAAACTATCAACTTCCATTTTTGTAAAATGGTTCTGCACCAGCTCATACAAATCGAAATTATCGAGATCTTCGAGGTTTAACTGCGCCGGATTTTCTTTTTGGTAGAACCGAATTTCCGGATTATTGAATTCGAGGTAACGGATTTTCAGGGAATCATTCAGCGCAAACCGGGTGATGCTGCGGCTTTTTACATACACCTGGGGAACCGTAACCTCTAAATGGTTTTTTGCCGCCGGAAGCAACTCCGGGAAAAGCTTAAATCCAGCCGCCCTGATGTCGGTGGTTTTAAGCGAGTAAAGCAGCGTATCTATGGTCAGTACATGAATGCTGTCGCCCATATCGTTTCGGAAATCGTTCATCCGGATAAGAACATCCTCGGTTTCAAAAAATTGTTTCTGGCGTTGAATCATTTGCGCATCGGTTTTGAATCCCAGAACATCAACCGATACTCTGTCGGCACGCGAAATGATATTCGAATCGCCCATTGCACTGAAAAAACCGAAACTGGCCTCTTCAAACTCAATTTTCTTTATATCGACCCGATTTAAATAGTTGAACAAGGGTCTGATTTCCGAAATCATGCTACCGGTTACCTGCAGGGTGTCGGGTTGCAAAAACTCCTCCCCTTCCAGCTTCACGGCAGGTTTTGTAATGCGAATATTCCGGCAAACAAAAGCCCGGTTAAATACAAGCGAATTCAAATCGATATTTTCCAGCAAAATTTCGCGGGCATCGAGCGTTAAAAAAGTTTTCCGGCTGTCAACCGGCTCCGGAGTCAGTGGCGGCTCGCATGGCGCAAGGGTTACATCGCTGAATTTTATGGAGAAAGGAAAAAACTTCCTGTTCATGCTTCCAATGGAAAGGGTATATGCCCCTTCCGTTTTTTCTTCGGTGTATCCTTCCAGGTTATGAATAACCCAGCCCGGAATTTTAATCCAGATAACCGCAACCGAAATAAGCAACAACGCAAGCAGCGAAAGGGCAATCCCTCCAGCAATCTTCGGTATTTTATTTCTCCGCAAAGCCATAGGGTAAAAATGGTATTTTCTTTACATATAAACGAATTTTTTCGGGTTTGAATATATACAGCAGCTTTCAAAATAAGACAAGATGAAACCTTTTCACTGTTTGATGTGCGAAAAGCGGATTAAATTTTTATTTTTACTTTTCAAATCTGAAACTGATAATAACCATGAGACCGATTTTAACTGTTGTCGCTGCTTCTCTGATTATTTTCTCCCTCAATGCCCAACCTGTAAAAATTCTTTTGGTAACCGGAGGCCATTCGTACGACACTATCCCGTTTTTTCAAATGTTCGATGCACTGGAAGGAATTGAATACGAGCATTTTCTTCAGCCCGAAGCAAACCGCAAAATAGCACAGGGAGCTGGTGAAAACTATGATGTCCTGGTTTTTTACGACATGTGGAGGGAAATTTCGGAGCCGGAAATACAGGCCTATATTGACTTAACCCGAAAAGGCAAACCCATGCTTTTTTTGCACCATGCTCTGGTTTCGTACCAGGACTGGCCCCAGTTTGAAAAACTGCTGGGCGGAAAGTACATTGAAAAGCGCCGTGGTATTTCGGAAAAAGAATTATCAACTTACGAACATGATGTATGGGTTTACATTCAACCGGCAGGAAATCATCCGGTCACAAAAGGATTCAGCAGTTTGCGGTTTTTCGATGAAGTTTACGGAAATTACAGGGTTTCGGAAGATGTTATTCCCATTTTAACCACTAACCATCCGCAAAGCGAAAGAATTATCGGCTGGGAAAACCGGTTCAACAAATCGAGAATTATTTATCTGCAGCCCGGACACGACTCCAGAACTTACGAAACTGAAGACTACCGAAAGTTACTTTTGCAAACCATCAACTATTTGGCAAAGAGCTATTCGTTGGAAAATGTAAAGCAAAATCAGGAATAACTTAAATCAAATTAATTCGAACAAAACAATTTAAAATTAAATCAGGTTATGGAAAATGTAAATCGAAAAAGGCTCTTTATTGCAAGTTGTCTGGCTCTTTTGGTTACTGCAATGACGTTTGCCATCAGAGCAAGGATTGCAACTGTTTTCATCAACGAATATGGCTTATCAGCCGAAGAAGTAGGTCGTGCATTAGCACCTGCCTTCTGGGGTTTTGCCGTGGCCATGTTCGCCGGAGGTTATTTTATCGACATTGTAAAAACCAGAACGGTAGTGTGGATGGCGTTTGGGATGCACCTTGTGGGAATTGTGTTGTTGCTTCTGGCAAAAGATTACACCTCGTTGTTTATTGCCAATGTATTTATTGGGTTGGGCAACGGAAGTGTTGAGGCTGCATGTAACCCTCTGGTTACCGCCATTTATCCCGACAAGAAATCGAAAATGCTGAACCGGTTCCATGTGTGGTTCCCTGGCGGAATTGTCATTGGAAGTTTACTGGCTGCCCTGGTAATCGACTCGTTGAATTTGCCCTGGCAGGTGCTTGTGGGACTTCTATTCATCCCGCTTGCCATTTACGGATTTATGTTTTTAGGCCAGAAAATCCCGGAAACCGAACGCGTTTCTTCCGGTGTAAGCTACAAAGAAATGATGCGGAACGTGGGAGCTCCTGTAACCATTACACTGGCTGTTATTTTTATGATTTTGGTTGCCAACGTTCAATCCATCTCGCATGCCATAACCGGAAGTTATGAATTGCCGCTTATTATCATCGGGGTTATTGCCGTATTAATTATTGCAGAAGGCAAGGCAGTAAATAAAATTACGCTGCTGTTCCCGTTTATCTTTGCCTGTATGCTACTAACGGCTTCAACAGAATTGGGTACTACGCAATTAATCGAATTATTATTAGAAGACAAAGGTATTCATCCAATGATAATACTTGCGGTTGTGACTGGTTTAATGGCGATAGGTCGGTACTTCGCAGGAGGCTTGATTCACCGGTTGAATCCTCCGGGAGTTCTGCTGGGCTCAGCCGTATTTTCTGTTGCCGGTTTGTTGTTATTAAGTGTAACCGACGGCGCCTTTATGACCGTAGTATCTGCTGCCGTATTTGCTGTGGGCGTTTGTTATTTCTGGCCCACCATGATTGGCGCTGCGGCTGAATATGCGCCCAAAACCGGAGCATTGGGAATGTCAATCCTTGGAGGAGCAGGGTTTGTTGCTACTTCCATGGTGCTGCCCATTATGGGAGAATCTATTGGAACAGCCGGTCCGCAAATGACGTTACGAAACATGGCTGTTCTGCCGGCAATTTTAATAATCGCTTTTATTATTCTATCGTTTTGGATTAAAAACAGAAACAAAAGTGGAAAAGGCCTGGACGAAGGAGCCGTAGTTCGTTAAAATAATCATTAAGTTTTAACCGGGAAGCTATTCTGGAAACTTTTAATTCGTTAAGCAGGTTTTTTGAACAGCTTCTTTTTTTTGCTGCGATGTTTTTGTATTTTGAAACAGAATTCAAAATTTTTTAATCATGTTGTATGTATTGTTAATTGGTTTGGTGGCAGGGGCCATTGCCGGGCTTATTATTCGCGGAAAGGGATATGGATGTGTGCTGAATATCATAGTAGGAATTGCAGGAGCCTGGTTTGGCAACTGGTTGCTGCACGAACTGGGGATATTTGTCAACAGCGGGTTTTTTGGTACATTGGTTACGGCTGTCATTGGTGCGGTTGTTTTGCTGGCTTTGCTTGGTCTAATTCGAAAACTGGCAAATTAGGCAGCAACAACGCAACAATGTAGTGAATGACCTCAGCGAGGTCAAATGTGTATAGCAGAAACGCAACAACGTAGCGAACGACCTCAGCGAGGTCGAATGCTTATAGCAACAACCACAACAACAATGAAAAACGACCTCAGAGAGGTCGAATGTTTATAACACCGCCGAACCAACAAAGAAAAAATTCGACTCCGGCTGGAGTCGCATGTACTTTATGCTTCTCATTTTCTATAAACATGTGAACCCTCCGGGTTCCGGCCCTTCAAACAATCTTCTGTAAACATACAATTCCCGCCTGGTTAGTCAGACAGGCTTCCGGGATTAATAAATATGAAACAAAACATTCCAAATTAATCATCAATCCACTCAAAAAGGTATTCATCTTTAAATTCAATTTCAAAAGCCTTTAAAAACGCCAAATATTCCTCTTTAAACGTTTTTTTACGATGATGTTCTTTTTGATTTTCAATATACCGGATTACATCTGTTAGCTGGGAATGCGAATATGAAAATGCACCAAAACCATCCTGCCATTGAAAACGGAAAGGGGAAAACCTGTTTTCTTTGATAAATGAATTGGATGACTTTTTAACTTCCCGTACAAGATCCGACAAACAACATGTTGGTTTCATGCCAATAAAAAAATGGATATGATTATGCGTTCCGTTGATTGCCAGCATCTTTTGACCTTTGTTTTGTACAATTCCCGTAATGTATTTATACAATTCTTCTTCCCAGGTTTTGTTTATCAATGCATTTCGGTTTTGAACGGCAAAAACTACCTGAATGTAAATTTGTGAAAATGTATTAGCCATAGAATTAAATTTTTACATGTAAATATAAGGCCTTTTGAAAAAAGATTAGCGATCTTAAATGTTTTAAGCACAGGTATAATAACAGAGCGGATGACCTCAGCGAGGTCGAATGTTTATAGCAGAGGCAAAACAACGAAGGAAACGACCTCAGAGAGGTCGAATGTGTATAGAAAAAAGGCCTTCATCATTGAGAAAATTCGGCTAGAGTCGCACGAATATCGTATCGCTAATTTTCTATAAACATGCGAACCCTCCGGGTTCCGGCCCTGCAAATAATCTTCTGCAAACATACAATCCCCGCCTGGTTAGCCGGACAGGCCTCCGGAATTTAAAAGCCTGCATCCACGACCTCAGCGAGGTCGAATGTTTATAACGATCAGCATCACATAATTTTCTTTCGTTCCGGACGGAGATTCCTTACCCACTGGTTTACAATGTATTCGTTCTCGTTGATCCAGTTTTTTACTCCCTGCCGGGGGTCTTCGCTCAGTCTGACATGGTAAACCAAACTGTTTAACTGCCGTTCGGTTAGCTGCATCCGTTCGAAAAACCGCACGGCTCGAGGATGATCGTCTTCCATTCCTTTTCTCGAAATGGTGTAAATGGTTTCTTTCTCACCAAAAATATTGTCGGGATCTTCGAGAAAACGCAAATCATAGCGGGCAAAAATCCAGTGGGGTTCCCACCCGGTAATCACAACGTTCTTTCTCCGCTTTACCGAATCTTCCAGGTGCCTCACCATTTCATCTTCCGACAGGTTTAAAAGCCCGTTGGGCAGTGCATATTTTTCAAAGGCCAGTTTTGCCTTTTGCATAATTCCCGCCCCCTCATCGATTCCGATAACGGGATGCTGATAATTTTTTAAATCGGCAATGGTTTCAAAAGGGCTGTATTCAGGAACAACAAAACCCGTCCGGGCTTCGGGGTAGGTAATTCCGATTGTTTCTATCAAACCGGGATATGCATTCATATAAGGTTGATGCGTTTCGGGAAGCCAGGCGTCGGCAAAAATATCGGCTTCACCCTCAGCAATCTCCCTGTACACCAATTCAACATCAGTTAATTTGAGCACCACCCGGTAATCCATTTTCTCTTCGAGCAAAACAGCCGCGAGATGAGTTATAGCCACGCTCTCCGACCAATCGGTATAAACCATTTTCACCTCACGGTTTTCTTCTCCGGCAGGTTTTTGGGTACATCCGCCAACGAACAAAAGAAAAAGTGCTGAAAAAACGAAATATTTAATCACTGTATGTAAATTCATCATTCTAAAATTTATTTGAAAAGCGCTTTTAAAAAGCCAATGGTTTGTTTTCGATCTTTAATTATGAGCACCGGCAGATTCTTTTCTGCCGAAGCCAGCTTCTCCGAAGTGGAATCGATAATGATGTCGGCCAGTTCCGATTTAATTTTTGAACCGATAATGATCATGTCGGCGCCAGTGGTAAGTGCCTGTTTATAAAGAATATGAGCTTCATCATTTTCCGGGTCCAGCGAAGTAACGCAGGGGATTTCTTCAGGATCGAGCTCCAGTTTTTTCATGAACTTCTGGTATTCCTTCCGGCCATGCCTTTGAATATGTTCCATCAGTTTTTTGTCGTTTTCGGGTGAGCTCACCGGGAAATATTTCAGTGGAAGTTTGTAGGCATGAAGACACGAAACCTTTGCCCCGGTTAATTCCTGCAGGCGAAACGCCATTTTAAGGGCCAGCGAGCTCATTTTAGAGAAATCCATTCGCACCAAAACATGGCTTATGCGTGGTTGTGTGGTTTCGCTAACCAGCAAAACCGACGAAGGAATAATACTGATTACCTTTCGCACAATACCGCCACGGCCCTCATAACCAATTTTTTTCCCCATAAGGGTAAATGTGATGTTGTTTTCCCGGGCATACCTCACTATATTGTCGGTTGTTGAACCTTCAAGAACAATTACTTTTATTTGGATTTCATTTTTTTGGATAAAATGCGCTTCAATTTTTTCTTCCAACTCGTCTTTTACAATTTCAGAAAGGGGTTGGTCAAGATGTGGAAAAGCAGAAACCATATCCGGCGGAATTTCGTACGACTTCATTACATGCAGAAAAGTAACCGATTTTGGCTTGAAGTTTTCTGTAAGGAAATTACTGTACCGGATAAGCGAGTCATCCATTTCACTTAAATCGAGGCAAACTAATATATCATCAAATTGGTACATAGCATTGATTTTCAGATTTTAACTTTATTTTTTGTCTTCTTTTTTAACATTTCCGGCTGCTTTGGTCTGTTCCCTTTTTTGCATCATTTTGGCCAGGGTATCCAGGTATTGTTTACGTTCTGCCTCCATCTGGGTTTCCATCATTCCGGAGTGTTCTTTCCGGAGACCTTTTAAGAGGCTCCACATAAGAATAAGCAAAAGAACGGCAAAGGGCAAACCCGTTGAAATGGCAGCCGTTTGCAAAGCGCCCAAACCACCTCCAATAAGCAAAACAGCCGCAATGGCGCCCTCGGTCATTGCCCAGAAAATACGCTGGGGAACCGGTGCGTCGAGTTTACCGCCGGCTGTGAGCGAGTCAACAACCAAAGAGCCTGAGTCGGAGGAGGTAACAAAAAAGCTGGTTACCAAAATCACACCAACAATAGAAGTAACTGCCGACAGCGGAAACTGCTCCAAAAGCACATAAAGGGAGGTGGCAATGTTACCAGTTACCGCACTGGCAATATCGGCCAGAGAATTCAGCTCAAGATAAATGGCACTTCCACCAAAAGTAGAAAGCCACAAAAAGGTAAGCAGTGTAGGCACAATAAGAACACCCAGAACAAATTCCTTCAATGTACGGCCACGGGATATGCGGGCGATAAACATGCCCACAAACGGCGACCAGCTCACCCACCAGGCCCAGTAAAATACGGTCCAGTCGCTTTGCCAGTCCGATTGTTTGTAGGTTTCTGTCCAAAATGAGAGTTCAAAAAAGTTTTGAATATAACCACCGATATTCTGAATAAACGAGCCGGTGATAAACAGGGTGGGGCCTACCAAAAGCATAAAGGCGAGAAAAATGGCACCCAAAAACATGTTGAGTTGGCTGAGTCGTTTTACCCCGCCACTGAGCCCGGCCACAACCGAACCGGTAGCCGCAAGGGTAATTACCGTAATCAGAATTACCTGTGTTGTAAGGCTGTCGGGCAAATTGAAAAGGTGAGCCAATCCGGCACTTACCTGCTGAACACCCAGCCCGAGCGAAGTGGCCAGACCAAAAAGAGTAGCTACCACGGCAAGTACATTAATAACTTTTCCCCAGGGGCCATTTACTTTTTCGCCAAGAAGTGGGTAAAAAACCGAGCTGATGGTTAGGGGCAGTTTCTTGTTAAATGTAAAAAATGCCAGAGCCATGCCCACCAGAGCATATATACCCCAGGCATGTAATCCCCAGTGCAAAAATGTGATTTCCATGGATTCGCGGGCGGCTTCTACCGTTCGGGGCTCGGCATCGGGCGGATTGATGAAGTGGTTGATGGGCTCCCCCACACTCCAAAAAAGAATACCAATGCCCATACCGGCGCTGAAGAGCATGGCAAACCAGGCTGTCGTTGAAAACTCAGGCCTCGATTTGCTCCCTCCCAAACGAATTTTACCGTATTTGCTAAACGCAATATATAGTACAAAAAAGAGGAAAATATTCACCGACAATACAAAAAACCAACCCCCAAAACTGGAAATGGTACTTTGTATGTTGGAAAATACTTTGTTCATGGGTTCGCCCACAATTAGCGTAACGGCAATGAAGGCAACAATTATTAGTGCTGATGGCCAGAAAACCAGGGAATCCACATCGAAATATTTTTTGCTGCTTTTGAGGTGAGCTTCGCTGTCTTTTGGTGTTTTGATTTCTTCTGTCATAAATTCCGGTATTAATTATTTCATTTTTTAATGCAGGTTAAAAATAATACCCCAGGTTAATGTTAAAGCGCAAATGCCAGGTGGCGTTATCTGTGCCGGCAGCCAGCCCGTTTGTCCATTCTGGCCCCAGCCACGGATGGTCTTTTCCGGCAGCTGCATCAATGTACGTGAAAACATTTCCGGCAGTTACCAAAACACCGGTTACGTTCATAAATGAATCCTTAAAATCAGCAACTGATTTATCCAGATAGCCAAAATCGTTGTAAAACTGAAGATTGGAAACCGGGTGCCAGTCCACCGGCAGCGAATAGGAAAGGCAGAGAGTGTAAACCATTCCGTTAGCTGCCACAAGGTAAGGAGCTCCGTAGGCCGTCATGGCAACCACATCGGTTGGTTCACCTGCCGGGGTTTCCGGGTTATGTCCGTACCCGGCCATTTGGGCTTTTAAAGCCACCCTTCCTGCCTGCATTTCGTAATGCCAGGCATAGGCAAAATGATTGCCGGTTTCTTCAGTATCCAGGTTTTGCAATCCGCCAAATTGCCCCGAAATACCGATTTTATGGCTTGTTTTTTCATTTTGAATTTTGTAGGCCAGTTTTCCGTTTAACTGGTTGGTTTCCTTATTTCTCAAATCAGGAATTCCGTCGCCATTCAAATCGATGGAAGAAATATCATACGAGTAACGGCTGTCGGAAACATCCGAATAACTTCCAAAATTCAACTCTTCGGCATTTTTGAAGAAAGCGATGGCGTATTCCCATCTTTCGCCCGAGTGCGTATATTTAATGCCCATATCGTGGTCATCTTCCAGACCCAGATAGTAAGTCATGTTAAAAAACCAGTTGTTGGAGTTGTATTGGGTAATGCCAAACGGCACCTGGGTTAAACCAATCTGCAGGTTTTTGTTTTCGCTGAAATCGTATTCTACCCAACCCTGTTTTAACATACCTCCGCCAAAGCTTTCAGAATATAACCGATATTCTGCATTCAGTTTTACACCCTTGTACGATGCAATGGAATTGATTCTGAACATGTCGTATCCGAAGTCGCCTCCACGGTTTTTTTGCCCTTCTTTCCATGTAGATAAATTGTAATTGAAACGCATAGCGCCGCCAATCTGCACCTCAGGTTTATCCTGTCCAAATACAAGAGAAGGAAACAAAAGAAAAAACAAAAGAAGAAACAAGCCCGGTTTAAAAATCATACAAAAACTATTTAATTAGAATCACTTAAATATACAACTAATCGTATGGAATCATAATTTTTCAGTTGTTTTTTTAGATTCTACCTGTCCGGTTTTATAAAATTATTAAGGTTTGCACTATTGACTAAAAAAGTTTGAATGGCACCGTGCGGAAACATAAAAAGGCACTATCGCCAGCCAGCGGGCATGGTTTTCCCAAAGCGAATTCAGAAAATAAAATCAATTTCAATGAACAATAAAGGAGTTACATGTGTTTTAATCCTGAATTATTTGCAAAGACAGACAACGTGTCTTATATTTGCAAATAAGATAAAAAAGTATTTTATTAATTTTATAGAAAAGACAAAACGATATGGCATTTGAATTACCAAAATTAGGTTACGATTACACAGCACTGGAACCGCACATCGATGCGCGCACCATGGAAATACACCACACGAAACATCATGCAGGTTATACAACTAACCTGAACAATGCTGTTTCGGGAAGTGCAATTGAAGGAAAAAGCATTGAAGAAATCCTGAAAGGGGTTTCAGGTCATTCCACAGCTGTAAGGAATAACGGAGGAGGATATTACAATCATAATTTGTATTGGGAAGTTATGGCTCCGGGAGGTTCACCGAACCCCGAAGGAGTTCTTCTCGATGCAATTAATGAATCATTTGATTCAGTAGAAAATTTCCGTGAGTCATTTGTCCAGGCTGCTTTAACGCGGTTTGGATCAGGTTGGGCATGGTTGGTTCTTCAAAACAATAAACTGGTGGTTTCGTCCACGCCCAATCAAGATAATCCGCTGATGGATGTTGCAGAGGTTCAGGGCACTCCGATTCTCGGAGTTGATGTGTGGGAACACGCATATTATCTGAATTATCAAAACAGACGTCCGGATTATGTAAATGCATTCTGGAATCTCATCAACTGGGACGAAGTCGCCAGGCGGTTTAAAGGTTAGTTGATTTTTGGTTTTTTTCCCCGGGATGAGGTCCCGGGGTTTTCTTGCCCTCTTGTTTGTTGTTATGTTAAAAAGGCTGTTGCTTTCCATCTGACAGGCGACCTGCCAGGACGGCAGTTTTCTGTGCAATCGTCAGTTCCTCATTAGCCGGAACAATCACTGTTTTCACCCCCGAAGTACTTTCACTGATTACTGCTTCACTGCTGTTCAGTTGGCGGTTCAGTTTTTCAGAAATCCGGATGCCGAGAAATTCCATCTCGTTGCAGATTTCTTTCCTTGCCCGGATGCTGTTTTCGCCGATACCACCGGTAAAAACAAGAACATCCAGTCCTCCCAGCGCTGCGGCATAAGCACCAATATATTTTTTTACGCGGTAGTGGTAAACGTCGAGGGCTGTGCGGGCAGCATTGTTCCCTCCGATGGCTGCTTCTTCCACCGCCCGGTAATCTGCCGAAACACCCGACAAACCATACAATCCGCCCTGTTTATTGAGTAGCTGCTGAACATCGGCAACCGAAAAGTTGAAATTTTCCAAAAGAAACAAAAGCACCCCGGCATCAATATCGCCGCTACGGGTTCCCATTAGCAAACCTTCCACAGGTGTAAATCCCATGGAAGTATCTGTTGACAGTCCGTTTTTTACTGCCGCAACCGAAGCTCCGTTACCTAAATGACAAGAAATTACCCTGCTTTTCTCCAGTGGCACTCCGGCATGCATACAGGCCCTTTGAACCGCATATTTGTGTGAAGTGCCATGAAATCCGTATCGCCGGATATGGTGTTTATTGTACCACTCCAACGGAATACCATACAAGAAAGCTTTGGGAGGAAGCGAATGGTGGAAAGAAGTATCGAAAACACCGGCTTGCAAAACCCCGGGCAGCATTTGTTTGATGGTGCGTATTCCTTTCAGACTGGCCGGGTAATGCAACGGCGCCAAAGGCACATTCTGCTCCATCCGGGCAATCAGTTCATCTGTTATTTCAACGGCGCCTGTATCCGTTTCCTGCTCGCCCCCATGAATCAGACGGTGTCCCACCACATCAATCTCTTTCAGTGAAGCAATACATTCATTTTGCGGATCAACCAGCTCGTCCAGCATTTTTTTAAAATTGGCAGGCCACGAAAATCCCTCCCAACTGGTTTCTTTCTCCAGTTGCATCTTATTCACCCGGAGAACAGTATTCCCCATCTCACTTTTTTCTGCCTTTCCCTGAATAAGCAGTTCGCCGGCAGGCATCCGGAACAACTGGAACTTGATGGATGAACTTCCACAATTGATTACCAATACATTCATAAAAAGCAATTCAATAAAATTAACCTACACTTATGAACCTTTAAAGGTAAAAAAATCACAATGCAACCCCCACTAATATTTTCAGTTTCGTTTTATTTTTCACAGGTGTTGTATATCATAAAAGATTGAGCATATAAATTTTTCAGAACTAAAAATTTTATGTATTTTGAGCGCGATAAATAAATAATGGTATTTTCATAACTTCAAAAGAAAAAACGTGTTTTACGTTTATTTACCATACATCTTTTTTTGTTTCAACTTCGAATATTCATGCGAAGCGAATATAACCAAAACTCATTTTGACCGATTTTCCACCGGAGAAAAACGATCATCAGGAGTGTTTTGAGGGAAACTGCTTCCGCATGGAAGAGAGAAGTAATAACAATTAATCATTCAAAAATTTTTAATTTCTAAGCTATGGTAAATAAAATAACCAGTTTAGCCGAGTATCTTCAAAAGTACAAGGAAAGTATTGCCAATCCCGAAGGGTTTTGGGAAAACATTGCCGAAAGTCATTTCTGGCAAAAAAAGTGGGATCGGGTCCTCGATTGGAAATTTGAAGGAGAAGGAGCACCCGATGTAAAATGGTTTGTTAATGGCAAGCTGAACATTACCGAAAATATTTTCGAACGGAACATGTTCATGCGCAAAGATCAGGTAGCCATTATCTGGGAACCGAACGATCCGAAAGAGGCAGTAATTAAACTTACTTACGGCGAGCTTTTCAAACAAGTAAAACAATTTGCAAACGCCCTGAAAAAGCTGGGGGTTGAAAAAGGCGACCGGGTGGCTATTTACCTGCCTATGGTTCCGGAACTGGCCGTTGCCATGCTGGCCTGTGCCCGAATCGGTGCTATCCATTCCATTGTTTTCGCAGGCTTTTCGGCAACTGCACTGGCCGACCGCATTGTTGACGCAGAAGCAAAAGTGCTCATCACTTCCGATGGCGGATTCAGGGGAGCAAAGTCCATTCACCTGAAAAACATTGCCGATGACGCCTTGAAAAACTGCCCATCGGTGCAAAAATCCATTGTGCTTAAACGTACAGAAGAAGAAGTGGCCTGGGATGATGCCCGCGACATTTGGTGGCACGATGCCATCGACGGAGTGGACACCGAAAACAAAGCCGAAGTTATGGACGCCGAAGACATCCTGTTCATCCTTTATACTTCAGGCTCAACAGGCAAACCCAAGGGCGTGGTACACACCACAGCCGGGTACATGGTTTATGCCGAATACACCTTCAAAAACGTATTCCAGTACAGTGACGGAGATATTTACTGGTGTACAGCCGATATTGGATGGGTAACCGGGCACTCGTACATTGTTTACGGTCCTCTGCTTGCAGGTGCAACTTCCATTATGTTCGAGGGAGTTCCAACCTGGCCCGATGCCGGCAGGTTCTGGGATGTAGTTGACAAATACAAGGTGAACCAGTTCTACACCGCACCAACAGCCATCCGCGCGCTTGTAGCACAGGGCGACCAGTGGGTGGAAAATCACGACCTGAGTTCTTTAAAAGTGCTTGGAACGGTGGGAGAACCCATCAACGAAGAAGCCTGGCGATGGTATCACGACATGATTGGAAAAGGGAAATGCCCCATTGTGGATACCTGGTGGCAAACGGAAACCGGCGGAATAATGATTTCCCCGCTGGCCGGAATTACTCCGACCAAACCCTCTCTCGCCACTTTACCCCTTCCCGGCGTTCAACCCATTTTGGTCGATCCGGAGGGCAACGAACTGAAAGGAAACGGAGTAGAAGGAATCCTCTGCATCAAATTTCCATGGCCGGGTATGTTGCGCACTACGTATGGCGATCACAAACGATGCTTCACCACCTACTTTTCAGCCTACCGGGGACTGTACCTCACCGGAGACGGCGCCAAACGCGACGAGGAAGGCTATTACCGGATCATTGGCCGTATCGACGACGTGATAAATGTTTCGGGGCACCGCATTGGTACCGCCGAAGTGGAAGATGCCATCAACCAGCATCCTCAGGTGGTGGAATCAGCGGTTGTTGGTTATCCACACGACATTAAAGGTTCGGGGATTTATGCCTATGTAATTTGCGAAGACCTGTCGGACAAAGATTTAGCCAAAATTGAAGATGAAATCAGGGCTACGGTAACCAAGTTTATCGGGCCCATTGCCAAACCAGATAAGATTCAGATTGTGAGCGGCCTGCCGAAAACCCGTTCAGGAAAAATTATGCGGCGTATATTACGAAAAATCGGGGAAGGAGATGCCACCAACCTGGGTGACACTTCTACCTTGCTCGATCCCGGCGTTGTGGAAGAAATCATTAACGGCGCCAAAGTGGAAGTAAAACGATAATACAACAGAACCAGAAAGACATCTTCTTCAGAGGGTGTCTTTTTGCTTTTTCATCTTTTAAAAAACCAAATTATGAATAATCAAAAACCATTTAACCGTGGATTTGTCGTTTTGGGCGCTATTCTTATTCAACTTGCGCTGGGAGCGATTTATGCCTGGTCGGTTTACACCAAACTACTGGTTGAAGCTGGCTGGTCAAAGGCTGAAACTCAAATGGTATTTTCGGCAGGGTTGGCTCTGTTTGCCATTGTAATGGTAGTTGCCGGACGGGTTATGCCCAAAACAGGGCCCCGCAAACTTGCTTTTGCCGGCGGGATTGTACTGGGGCTTGGATACATTTTAGCCGGTATCTTCGGGGCAGAAAATTTCATTACAACCTTGCTTTTTGTCGGCATTTTGGGTGGTAGCGGCATCGGACTGGGGTATGTTGTTCCCATTGCGGTGGGCATGCGCTGGTTTCCCGATAAAAAAGGAATGATTACCGGACTGGCGGTTGCCGGGTTCGGTTTCGGCGCTACTCTTTGGATGGCCCTTGCCGACCGGCTTGGGCCCCTGGGAGGAGGTCAGCTTCTGCACAACATCGGCTTGTCCAATACCTTCATCGTTTATGGAATTGCATACCTTGTTATTGTTTCCATTGGCAGCATCTGGATGGTTTTTCCGCCCGAGGGCTGGCAACCGGAAGGCTATGTGCCACCGGAAGCCACCAAAAAAAATGCGGCCGGCACCATCAATTTTACCAGCAGCGAGATGTTACGTACACCCCAGTACTATCTCATTTTTCTCACCTTCACCTTCGGAGCCGCTGCCGGATTGATGAGTATCGGGCTAATGCGGCTCTGGCCACAGGAAGCGCTCACCCAGGCAGGCATATCGCCCGAAGCTGCCGGAGCAGCAGCTACACTGGCAATGGCTGTGTTTTTTGCACTGTTTAACGGGCTGGGTCGCATTGTTTGGGGAATGATCAGCGACAAGGCTGGCAGAAAAACCTCGATAATTATCATGATGGCTACACAGGGATTGTTTGTTATTCTTTTTCAATGGATGGCTGGAAATGTTTTAACGCTATACCTGTTTGCCATTTTCATCGGTTTTAATTTCGGCGGGAACTTTGCCCTGTTCCCAACCATTACAGCCGATACCTTCGGAACAAAATTCGTAGGACAGAATTATGGTTGGGTGTTTCTGGCTTATGCGGTGGGAGGCATATTCGGTCCGGTAATGGGTGGCCGCCTGGGCGATTTAAATAATTTCCCGCTTGCATTTACAATATGTGGAATTCTTTGTTTTGTTGCTGTTATAACCATTGCCCTGGTAAAACCCACAACAAAACCACAATTCTGATTTTTTCATTTCGAATAAAATAAGCACAAAATAACCCGGCAGAAATCATTTGCCGGGTTTTCTTTTAAAAAACAAATTCAATTTGGGTATAACATTCAAATAAATGTTGTGAAACAGGTGGCTGCAAGATTGTTTTCAAACATAAAATCACAAAATTTGTAGCACCGGGTCAATACAAAAACTGACCATAAATACTTTTCGAGCTTTCGACTTTTGCAACAGGCAAGAACGGTAATTTTTTTTTCATGATTTTTATGGAGTAAATTGACCAAATTTAGTGTTCAAAATAAATTGTTTAACAATTAAATAAACATACCAATGGCCATCAAGAAGTTAGACAGCATTTTTAAACCAAAGCGAATTGCTTTGATTGGAGTTTCAAACAATCCAGACAGTGTGGGAGGAATAACACTCAGAAACCTGGTTGGTGGAGGATACAACGGTGTGGTTTACCCGGTAAACCCCAAACGGGAGGCCGTTTTTGGCATTCCCTGCTACCCCGACGTGAAAAGCCTTCCCAAGGTACCCGATCTGGCAGTGATTATGACCGCCGCCAAACATGTTCCCGGCATCGTTCAGGATTGTGGCGAAGCCGGTGTTCACGGAATCATTATCATGTCGGCAGGTTTTAAAGAAGCCGGCAAAGAAGGAAAAATCCTGGAAGATGAAGTAAAATCTGTTAAAGCAAAGTATCCCGACATGCGAATCATTGGCCCGAACTGCCTCGGTATTCTAGTTCCGGGGTTGAGCATGAACGTAAGCTTTGCCAACGGGATGCCTGAAAAAGGACACGTTGCATTTATTTCACAATCAGGCGCTTTGTGCACTTCGGTGCTCGACTGGGCTTACGAATCGCACATCGGTTTCTCTTACTTCGTTTCCATTGGCAACTCCATGGATGTGAATTTTGGCGATCTCATCGACTATTTCGGGCAGGATCCCAATACCAAATCCATTGTTCTCTATGTTGAATCGCTGTCGAATGCCCGAACCTTCATGTCGGCTGCCCGTGCCTTTTCCAGGGAAAAACCCATCATTGTTTACAAATCGGGCCGGTTCCCCGAATCGGCAGCAGCAGCAGCCTCACACACCGGTGCACTGGCTTCGGAAGACTCCATCTATGATGCAGTATTCCGCCGGGCAGGTCTGGCCAGGGTTTACGACTTTGGCAACATTTTCGACTTTACCGACCTGGTAGGTCGCAAACGCATTCCCAAAGGAAACCGGCTGGCCATTGTAACCAATGCAGGAGGACCGGGGGTGATGGCCACCGACTCACTCATTTCGTGGGGAGGAAAACTGGTGCAGCTCTCGGACGAAACCATGGACAAACTAAATGATTATCTCCCGCCCTTCTGGTCGCACGGAAACCCGGTTGATGTTTTGGGAGATGCTACTCCTGAACGCTTTTCCCGGGCTACCGAAATTGTTCTTGAAGACAAAAATGTAGATGCAGTGCTGGTTTTATTAACACCCCAGGCGATGACCTCTCCCACCGAAACCGCCGAAGCAATTGCTGAAATGGCCGGGAATACTTCCAAAACAATTATGGCAGGATGGCTCGGAGGAGCCAGTATGCGCGAAGGAATCCAGGTATTCAACCGGGCTGGTATTTCCAATTATCCAACACCGGAACAGGCCATTCGGGCGTTTATGACCCTTTCACATTATTCCAAAAACCTTGAAATGCTGTTTGAAACGCCAAAAGAAGTTCCCGTTTCTTTCCAGTACGACCGCAACGAACTCAGACACAAATACCTGGACGAGGTCTTCCCAAAAGCAAAAATACTGAACGAAGACGATTCCAAAATGCTGGTGAACGATTACGGCATCGACACCACACACCCGACCCCTGCAGCCACCGAAGACGAAGCAGTAGCCATTGCACGCAAAAAAGGATATCCGGTGGTGATGAAAATCTACTCGCCCGATATTACGCATAAATCGGATGTGGGCGGTGTAGCACTCAATTTAAAAGATGATGAAATGGTGCGGGCAGCCTTCAGAAATATGGTAAAAACCGCTACTGAAAAACGACCGGATGCAAAAATTGAAGGAGTTACCATTCAGATAATGGTTGATACCAAGGATGCGGTTGAATTAATTGTAGGCACTAAAAAAGATCCGGAATTCGGAACCGTTATGCTGGTTGGCATGGGCGGCACAAGCGCCGAATTATTTAAGGATAAACGACTGGAGTTTCCACCGCTAAATGAAAGCCTTGCACAGCAGATGCTCGAATCACTTCAGATTTACCCGCTGCTGGAAGGATATCGTGGTGCTCCCCGGAAAAACATTGAAAAACTGGTGGAAGTTCTTATCCGCATGTCGTACCTGGCTGCCGATTACCCGGAAATCAAGGAACTGGACATCAATCCGTTAATTGTTACACCCAAAGATGTAATTGCATTGGATGCCCGGATTGTGGTTGACGAAGAAGTAATGAAACATCCGGTTAAAGAATACTCTCACCTGATTTTGCGTCCATACCCGGAAAGTCTGATTTCTACTGCCAAACTAAAAGATGGTTCACCAGTATTGCTTCGTCCGATTAAACCTGAAGATGAACCCATGTGGCTGGAATTGCTTGCCAGTTGTTCCAAAGAATCGATATACCACAGGTTCAGATACGACTTCTATTTCGATTCTCATGATGTGGCCACGCAATTCTGCTTCATCGATTACGATCGCGAAATTGCCATTGTTGCTGAGGTGGAAGAAGAAGGAAAGAAAAAACTCATTGGCGTTGGAAGGCTCATTGCCGACCCCGACGTGGAGATGATGGAGTATGCGGTGCTAATAACCGATGCATGGCAGAAAAAAGAACTGGGTTATATGCTCACCGAATATTGCATGGAAATTGCGAAAATGCGCGATGTGAAGCAGTTGGTGGCAGAAACCACACGCGACAACAAACCGATGATTTCTGTTTTCAGAAAACTGAACTTCAAAATCAGGTTTAACGAAGACGGAACCGTAACGGTGCGAAAAGACCTGACAGAAGAATAACTTATTTCATAAAGAAACGTTTACACTCCCGGCAGCCCAAAAATGGTGTTGCCGGTGTTTTTAAACCAGGTAAATGGATATTGGGAAAATCAACGAAGCTGTTAAACTAATCCGGGAATCAAAATACATGGTTGCCTTTACCGGCGCCGGAATTTCAGTTGACAGCGGCATTCCGCCATTCAGGGGAGCCGGTGGGCTATGGAACACTACCCATCCCATTTTTCTTGAAATTGATTTTTTCCAGAAAAAACCGCTGCAGTCGTGGAAAAAAATAAAGGAAATTTTCTACGATAAACTGGGCGATGCCGAACCCAATGTTGCTCACGAGGTGCTGGCCAAAATGGAGAAACGCAGCTTTCTGGAATCCATCATCACCCAGAACATCGATCACCTGCACCAGAAAGCCGGCAACAAATACGTTTACGAACTGCACGGAACTTACAAACAACTGGTTTGCACCGAATGCCATTCGGAGTACGACATGAGCTTTGCCGATCTGAATTTTCTGCCGCCAACCTGCTTTGTTTGCAAAGGAATTTTAAAACCCGATATGGTTTTCTTTAACGAACCCATACCCTGGTTTGCAAAAAAACGTTCGCTTGAAGAGGCACAAAAAGCCGACCTACTTCTGATTATAGGCACCAATGCAGAAGTTTTACCGGCTGCCGAAATTCCTGAGCGGGCCAGAAAAACAGGCGCTAAAATCATCGAAATAAACATAAAACCATCGCCATTTACACACAGCATTACCGATATTTTTATTGAAGCCAGGGCTACCGAAGCGATGAAAGAGATAGGAAAGTTACTCTATTTGTAATACTTCAGGGGTACCCACAAATTCCTGTTTCAAACGATTCCTTCAAAAAAAACTACTTTTGCATAAAAAATTGCAACCATGCGAATCGATATCATAACCGTTTTGCCCGAAATGCTGGAAAGCCCGTTAAACCATTCCATTGTAAAACGGGCTCAGCAAAAAGGACTGGCAGAAATTCATGTACACAACCTGCGCGATTTTTCCGACGATAAACACCGGCGTGTGGACGACTACTCGTTCAGCAAAGGCGCCGGAATGGTTATGGCCATTCAACCCATTGAAAAAGCCATTGAATCGCTGAAAAAAGAACGCAATTACGACGAAATCATTTTTACGACCCCTGACGGAAAACTGTTCGATCAGAAAGAAGCCAATACCCTTTCACTAAAAGAGAACATCATTATACTTTGCGGCCACTACAAAGGAGTTGACCAGCGGGTGCGAGACCTGTTTATTACCAAAGAAATTTCCATTGGCGACTACGTGCTCACAGGAGGCGAACTGGCCGCGGCAATTATAACCGACAGCATAGTTCGTTTACTGCCCGGTGTGCTTTCCGACGAAACCTCTGCCCTCACCGACTCGTTTCAGGACCACCTGCTAAGCCCGCCGGTTTATACCCGACCGGCAGAATACAAAGGCATAAAAGTGCCTGAAATCCTGCTCAGCGGCAACGATAAACTGATTGACGACTGGAAGCACCTGCAAGCCATCGAACGCACGAAAAAAATAAGGCCCGACTTGTACAAAAAGTTTTTGGGAGAAAATTAGGTGGCGCGGATTCCGATCCGCGCATTCTAATAAACAGCGAATCGCAATTCGCTGCCACTAATACCGCTGGCAAATTTTATTGTACGGACAATACTGGCAGTATTTTTCGTGGGGCGTTTGATAAAACCGTCCGGAACCTGAAAAAATCTCAGCTATCAAATGTTGTAGTTTTTCGGTAAATTCTTTCTCAATTTCACGAAACGAAAAAATGATTTTATTCCTTTTAATTTCCGGGCTGAAATTTTCATCGAACAACTTTCGCAAACTGTAAATAGCTGGCTGTAAATCAGCTGCTTCATCTGTACTCTTTTGATAAACAAGACAATAAAAAAGTGCCTGTAAAATTTCCTTCTTGGGTTTCTCCTTGTCTTTTTCAAAAAGTTCCTCTACTTCAGTAAACGAAAATGATTCTACATTTCCGGTTTTGTAATCGATAATGCGCAGGTTACCATTCATCCGGTCAACACGGTCAATTTTTCCGCCAATGCGCACGGGCAGTTGCTTTCCATCGACAGAAACACCGAGGGTAGCAGAATAATCGCCCTCGAGCGCCACCAGTTGAAATGGCGCCTGTTCTTCATCTATCTCAAGCACTCGTCTGATGAACGTTTTCGTGTTTTCATAAATCAGGATGGTTTTCCCCTCCAGCTTAACTGATTTCTCACCGGGATTTTTTTGCCTGAAATAATGTTTTCCGATGGCCTTTCGTATTTCATTTTCAATGAGAATCCTGTTTTTCCTGATTTTTTCCAGGTCGATTTTGTTAATCACCTTGCCCTCAAACGGTTTGTAGAGGTTTTCAATTACTTCGTGAAAAATACTTCCAAACACCGGACTGTCAATTTCATCCTTCATTTCATCAGGCTCGGGAAGTTGCAGGATATACCTGAAATAGAAGCGTAGGCTGCATTGAAGCCAGGTATTGATGGCTGTGGGCGACAAAGGTTTTTCATGAGAAATACGTTCAAGTAAAACCCTTGTTTTTTCAGGAGAATTATGAACCTCAATGGGCGGAATTGTTTCGCCGGTAAACTTAAAATCGAGCGTTGTGTTTTGCACATTCAATGCCGAATGGTACAGCAGCTGAAGCCCAAACCGGCTCAGTTCACCGGCGCCAATGCCGTCTTTCAATGTGCAGTAGGTAGCAGTGACATTCCTGGCCCGTTGTAACATCCGGTAAAAATAATAAGCATACATGGCATCCTGATCGTCGATGCCCGGTAAACCAAACCCTTTGCGCAAATTGAAGGGGATAAAGGATGGCGCGGTAAAACGGCGCGGCCATTTGTTCTCATTCAGTCCCAGAATTATCAGATTTTCAAAATCAAGGCAGCGCGTCTCAAGAATTCCCATCACCTGCATACCGCTGAGCGGTTCTCCTTCAAAAACCACCGAAACCTGTCCCACATACTGGTTAAACAGCCTGAAATAAACCGTATCGCTAACCGTTCGTTGCTGGTCGCTTACAACCGTTTTAACCACTGCATGTAACTTCTCAATGGCCTGATAAACAGAGTAAATAAGTTCCGGAAGCAACTGATTCTCCTCACTGCTTTCTTTAACCTCATCATAAAAATGCGCCAGAATTTCCAAAAACCAGCGGCTGTATTCATTCACATTCCCGGGCAACGAAAAGATGAGCCGGTGCAACGGTGAAAAATCGATCTCATTTAACGGAACTGTAATGAGGTTCTTTTCCTTCAGGTTTGCCAAAAACGCCGCTGCTTTTTCCTTTTCAATATTTCCAAGCAGCTGATGGTTTAACACATCGGTTACATACCGGTGGTAAGCTATCCGTTCTCCTGCATCATTAATCCTGCTGTTTTTTAACAGATTAACCAAAAGAAGCAAAAACCCGAAAACCACGGAATTCTTAACCGGATACCCCATGGTTACGTTTACAGTTCCAAAGTCCTCGGGAATAGCACCCAGTGCCGGATACAGCAACGATTCATCGGCCAGAACCACTGCGGTGTTGTCAAATTCATTTTTTAAAGCCGCTTTAATTTCAGTTAAAAAACGTGGAATTTCCTGTGCCTGCCCGTAAACCGACGAAACAGCAACCCATTTTATTTTATTCTTATCTGCAAAACGGGCTGTATGGAACGAAAAATCATCAGGAGGAGGAAAATTTCTGAGGTTTTCGCGGATAAAGCCACCGGCTTCATTTTTAGGGTCGTCGAGGTAAAAACGGTCGTAATCCCACAGAAAATCAGCTTTTTGTTGTTGCTTCAGCAGATTAAAGAACGCTTTTTCGCAATTGTTTAATGCATTCAGCCCGATGATGTAATATTTTTTGAACTCAAATTCCGGCTCGCCGTCACCCAAATCTTCAATTACCTGCCGGTAAATCATCCCACTGTATGCCAACTGCTTTTCCTGAAGAATTTTTCTGAATCCGGCATAAACCGGGTAGAGCTTTTGCCAGATGGAAATAAATTTTTCCTGGTGGGCTTTTCTACCGGGTCCTTCCAGACTGCCCCAAAACCGCTCAATGGCAGCTTTTTGCTCCGGTGTCAGGTAATCGAATAACCCTTCAATCTCCTTCAGGTCGGCCAGGTTGGTAAACAAATCTTTGGCGTTCACCAGGTACCGGTCAATGTCGTTGAAATCGGCAAGGAGCACTTCGCCCCAAAAATAAAACTCGTCGAAACTTTCAGATGTATGCGTATGCTCCTGAAATATTTCATACAGAATGGAGATAAGTTGCAGCTTTTCGCCCTGGTGAAGGCCGGAATAGCCCGAAATGAGTTCGTTTACCGTTGCAATTTGCGGTCCGATAACTGCCCCTGAAAGCTGTTTTTGCAGATATGCATTAAAAAAAACGCCGGATCTGTGGTTTGGAAAAACCAGGCATAAATCGTGCAATTCGTTTGCATGTTTTTCAAAAATGTATTCTGCACACCGGGAAAGAAAACGTTCCATGAACTTAAATTTTTCCCGAAGATAAGGATTGGAAGGCAGAATTAAAACGAAAATTTTGTATCATTGATGAATAAAGGCTGGTTAGCGATCATAAAAGTCCCGGTTCAACAACCGGGACTCCACCTATGTAAAAAACGCAACGCAAAGGTTGCATTGTTTCATGCTCGTTGGATAAAAAAAAATTGATTTTAACCGGAGCTCGCTAAAAATTGCTGTTTCCAATATTTTTAGTGATTTTTATCCTCTCAAAAAATATAGGATTAATGAAGAATTTGTTTTTAAAAAATCGCTGGTTTTTTCTGCCCTACGCTCTATTTCTGATTATTTGCAGCACACTACTTCTAAGCACTTCAAAACCAGAACTTCACATTTTATTGAACAAGTTTCATTCACCGTTTTTCGATGTTTTTTTTAAATACATTACCCATTTGGGAGACGGGACAGTTATAGCAATACTTGCCGTTATATTTCTTTTTGTGAAATACCGCTACTTTTTTACCTTTCTGATGGGAAGCCTGAGCGCTGCGCTGGTTGTAAACCTGTTTAAAAAAGTGGTTTTTACCGAAATGTACCGGCCTGCAAAGTATTTTGAACTGTTTGAAACCTACAAACTTCATTTGGTTGAAGGGGTAAACCAGCACAGTCTGCAAAGCTTTCCGTCAGGTCATACTGCAGCAGCATTCAGTATTTTTCTAATGCTTGCACTGGTAACTAAAAATAACCTGGCAAAATTGTTTTTCTTCTTCGGGGCTGTAATAGTGGCTTATTCAAGAGTTTACATTTCCCAGCATTTTATTGTTGACATCACCGCGGGTTCTGTTTTATCGGTTCTTTTTATGTTTTTTGCCTTTTTATGGGTTGAAAAATGGGAAAAGACCTGGCTCTACAATTCATTGTTAACCAAAGTAAATCGTTCAAAATGATTGAAAAAATAAACCGGTTGAACCCCACTACTATTCGCATTTTAATTGCAGCAATTGCCGCCTTGCTGTTCATTCCTTTTTTAGGCGGCGAACATTTATTCGACTGGGACGAGATTAACTTTGCCGAATCGGCCCGTGAAATGATAGTAACCGGCGACTACCTCACCGTTCAGATTAATTTTCAGCCATTTTGGGAAAAACCGCCGCTGTTTATCTGGATGCAGGTTCTCTCCATGAAACTCTTTGGTATGAACGAATTTGCAGCCCGTTTTCCCAATGCCGTTTGCGGAATTGTAACACTGCTTGCACTTTTTAATATTGGCCGGAAAATCAGAAACAATCTGTTTGGTTTATTGTGGGTAATGGCCTATGCAGGTTCGGTTTTGCCGTTCTTCTATTTCAAATCGGGCATCATCGACCCGTGGTTCAACCTGTTCATTTTTCTTGGGGTTTACTTTTTAATGCTGTACGCTTTTCCTGAAAACACCAAAAAGATAAAAAACATTATTCTTGCAGCAACGTTTGCCGGACTTGCAGTTTTAACCAAAGGGCCGGTTGGATTTTTGCTGATTGCCCTCACCTGTGGTGTTTTTCTGTTATGGGTAAAATTCAAGGTGAAAGTACAGGTGATGGATGTAATAACCTACTTTATTGTTTTGGCGCTGGTGGGCGGCTCGTGGTTTATCCTTCAGATTTTAACCGGAAATTTCGATACGGTGGTTGAATTCATTGTGTACCAGGTTCGGCTGTTTCAAACTCAGGATGCCGGACACGGCGGCTTTTTCGGGTACCATTTTGTGGTGTTGTTTTTCGGCGTTTTTCCCTCTTCCATTCTGGCTTTAAAAGCATTTGGAAAAGAACCTTCGGATGAAAATCTCTACCCGTTTATGAAAAAATGGATGGTTATTTTGTTTTGGGTGGTGCTCATTCTGTTTTCCATTGTAAAAACCAAAATTGTACACTACTCCTCACTGGCCTACTTTCCACTCACTTTCCTTGCAGCCGGTTTTGTTTACCGTGCCTGGCAGAACCAATTCAAATGGAGCAAATGGATGTCGGCCATCATCATTGCCATTTCGGTTTTAGTTGCATTGCCGGTTATGCTGTTGCCGTTTGTGGATAAATTCAAATACAAAATTATTGATAGTAATTTAATTAACGACCAGTTTGCCGTTGAAAACCTGAAAGCAGAAGCCAACTGGACCGGATTGGAGTTTTTGCCCGGCCTGCTGTTTCTGATTACTATCGTTTTAATTTTTACCCGAATTAAGAAAACCGAGCCGCTGAAACGTGCCGTTTTTCTTTGGGGAACCACTGTCATTTTCACCCTTTCTGTGATTCTTGTTCTGGTTCCGCGCATTGAAAAATATTCGCAAAATGCGCTCATCGAATTTTTTAAATCGAAAGCCGGACAGGATGTTTACCTGAAAAACATCCATTTTAAATCGTATGCCACCTGGTTTTATGGCGAAACCCAACCGCCTTCAAATCCAAATTTTTATAATGAAGAATGGCTTGTAACAGGCGACATCGATAAAGATGTGCTTTTTGTAACCAAAATTCACAGGGCGCCACTGATGGAAAAATACGATGATATTGAAGAAACCGGACGAAAAAACGGTTTTGTATTTTATGTGCGAAGAGCCAAAAAGTAAAACTACTGCCAGATCAAACATGAAAAATGTCCAATGCTGTCATTTGGACGAGTTCGCGAGGAGAAATCTGTTTCTATTTCAGAGATTTCTCACCCGGAATACCGGGATTCGAAATGACATTTCAATGTAGAGATAACACTATTCCACAAAACCTCGGTAATAATTGGCTTTTTGCTCGTCGTTGAATCTAACGTGAATGTTTGACATATAACCGGCGTATTCCTCACGTGATTCAGGTTTCAGTTCCCACAATTTTTCGAAATAGCCCAGTGCCACTCTGAAATCAGCAGTTACTTTATCCAGTTCTTTCAGCAAAATGCGGTACTGGCTTCGGGTGCGGTTGTTTTCATATTTGGCCATTTCCCGCTGGTAGCGATTTTCTGCCTGATGGTAGATTTTTGTGGCATTCCACTCCAGGCCGTTCACATTTTCCGGGTTTAATTCCAGCAAAACCAGGCTCACTGAATCAAGCACTTCTTCATTTCCCAGTTGTTTGTTCAATTCGAAATACTTCTCCATATTTGGTTCGGTGCTCTTTGCTTCCTGATTCATTTCATCCCAGGTGTTTAGCGCCTTTTCCGTCATATCAATTTCATCGTAAATGGCAAACAACCGGCTGTTCACACCTTCAATCTCGCTGTCAAAATTTTCCTGCAAAAATTCCAGCGAAGAAAGTTCTCTGGAAAGATTATCCTGTTTCCGGTAAATTTCTGCCAGCGTGGAATACATCTCAGCACTGGCAAAGTCGCGGTAACGGGCCTGGTCGTACCACTCTATGGCCTGATTTGTTTCACCAGCTTTGTATGCAGTTTGGGCGGCCTGTGCATAAACTGCTCCGTCCAGATCATTCATTCCGGGGAATTGTGCAAAATAATTTTCCCAGGCTTCAACCGCTTCCGAAAAGTTGCCGGCACTTTCTGCCAGAGTCGCATTTTCCTGATACGAAACGAGGTTTTTGGGTGTTCCGCAGCTAAAAGCCAGGGCAATAATTCCGGCAAAAAATACAATTCTTGCATTCATGTTTCCTGTTCTTAATGAGTGGCAAAGCTAAAAGAATAAAATTTCTGCTGAAAATTTTCTTATTTTTTGTGTAACGATTTGCCGTTTTACCCTGTCTTAATTAAAAGTCCATTTTAATGAAAACCAAAGCAATTTTTATCATGTGTTTGATGTTAAGCGGATTAACAAAAGCACAGGAGCCGGAAAGAAAACTTTTTATCGCAACCCAGGTCAACGGATACGACATTACCATTGATGGAAAACCGGATGAACCTGCATGGCAATCGGCACAATGGGAAGACCATTTTACACAATATCAGCCCCATGAAGGCAAATCGCCCTACCAACAAACAGAGTTCGCCATACTTTACGACGAGCACAATATTTATGTAGCTTTTAAAGCTTACGATGAAAGCCCTGACAGCATTTCCATACGAATGACCCGCCGCGATCAGGTAGATGGCGACCAGGTGGGAGTTGCTTTCGATACCTACCTTGACCGGCGTACGGCTTTTCTTTTCGTGGTTTCGGCAGCCGGGGTAAAAGCCGATTGGGTAATGAGCAATGACGGCGAAAATGAGGATTTTACCTGGGACCCGATATGGTGGGTAAAAACAAGCAAAACAGATTTTGGGTGGACCGCCGAAATGCGCATTCCGCTTACCCAGTTGCGGTTCGACAGGAATGAGGAACAGATGTGGGGCTTGCAGGTGTTCAGGCAGATTTTCAGAAAAGAGGAACTTTCGATGTGGCAACCCATGAAACGGGGTGGTTCGGGAATGGTTTCACAATTTGGCAACATGAACGGCCTGAAAAACATTCAACCAAAAAACACCATAGACATTATGCCGTATGTAGTTGCCCGGACAGAACGATTTGAAGCCGACCCGGAAAATCCGTTCAGAAAAACGGGAAAAGACAATGGTTTGAATGCCGGCCTCGATGCCAAAATTGGTCTCACCAACTACCTGACACTTGATGTAACCATCAACCCCGATTTTGGCCAGGTGGAAGCCGACCCTTCGGAGGTAAATCTGACAACCTACGAAACCTTTTTTGAAGAAAAAAGACCGTTTTTTATTGAAGGGAAAAACATTCTTCACTACAAACTGATGTTTGGCGACGGCGATCTCGCATACGACGGACTGTTTTATTCCCGCCGCATTGGCCGGCGTCCGCATTATTCGCCTGATTTGGAAGACGATGAATATGCAAAAACACCTGAATTCTCACGCATTTTGGGCGCGGCAAAAATTACCGGCAAAACAAAAAACGGCTGGTCGGTCGGCATTCTGGAAAGTGTTACAGCTGAGGAGCATGCTGAAATAAAGGGAATTGAAAGCAGCAGGGAACAAACAGTGGACCCGCTTACCAATTATTTTGTTTCGCGCGTTCAAAAAGATTTTAATGAAGGAAGCACTTATCTGGGGGGAATGATTACTGCCGTTAACCGAAAAATTAATGAAGACCACCTCGATTTTTTGCACACCAGCGCCTATACCGGCGGAATCGATTTTGTTCACAAGTGGAACAACAAAACCTGGATGCTCGATGCCGGCTGGTATTTCAGTCAGGTTAACGGCAGCAGGGAGGCCATAAAAAGAACACAGGAATCGTATATCCGGACTTTCCAAAGACCCGATGCCGGTTATCTGAAATATGATACCACACGTACTTCCCTCATGGGACAGGGAGGAAAACTGACCGTTGGGAAACTGGGTGGCAACCTGAAGTTTATGGGCGGAATGGCATGGAAATCGCCGGGACTGGAACTCAACGACATAGGGTATGCCCAGCAGGTGGACAATATTTTTCAGATTTTTTGGGTAGGCTACCGGTTTTACGAGCCTTTCTCCATTTTCCGCGAAATTAACCTCAACTTCAATCAGTGGGTGCAATTCGACTTTGGCGGAAAAGTTACTGCACCGGGTGGTAACATCAACTGGTGGAGCAGCCTGAAAAACTACTGGCAAACTTACGGAAGTATTAATGTAAGCGGAAGTCAGTTATCCAATTCCATGCTCCGGGGTGGACCGGCGTATAAATCGCCAGGCTATACAAATCTTTCACTTGGTTTTTCAACCAACCAGCAAAAAAAGCTGACATTCAATTGTTCAACCAACCAGAATTTCAGCAACGAAAAGGGTTACAGACGGGTTCAAAACTACAGTCTCAGGGTGGGTTATCGGCCGCTAAAAACGTTACGAATTGATTTGTCGCCCGGGTTTTATAAAACCAAAGATGAAATGCAATATGTAACGCAGAAAGACTTTACAAGTGGCAAACGCTACATTTTCGGACGGATTGAACGCAATACGCTCAACATGTCGGTTCGGATCAATTACAACATCACACCCGACCTGACCATACAATACTGGGGACAGCCTTTCGTAGCTACCGGAAAATATGCAGATTTTAAACACATTACAAACAGTAAAGCCGATGAAGTTTCTGACAGGTATCAATTCTATACTGCCAATCAAATCAGCTTCGATGCCGCAGATGAAGTTTACCGGATTGATGAAAACCTCGATAACAATACCGATTATTCATTTGACAAGCCTGATTTTAATGTAAAAGAATTCCTGTCGAACATGGTAGTACGCTGGGAATACCGGCCCGGTTCAACCCTTTTCCTGGTTTGGTCGCAAACCCGCAGCGGATTTAAAAACGACGGTTTGTTCGATTTTTCCCGCGACTTTGAAGGATTGTTCAATGAAAATCCACATAACATTTTCCTGTTGAAATTTTCATACCGGTTTGGAAGATAAACAGGTTGGCTTTATATTCTGTTTTATTACTTTTAATTCAACATTATAAAATTTGCTTTGTACGACAAATTGCCGTACATTTGCTTAAAAAATTATGGAGACGCTGATAAATAAGGATGAACGAATTGAGATAAGAATTTCATCGTACGATAAACGAATCTTTCAAAAAGCTCAGAAACTGAGCGGAGACAAATCTTTTAGCAGTTTTATTGTTCGAATTGTAAAAGAACAAGCTGAAAAAATTGTTGCAAAAAACGACAGAATTATCGCCAGCGAAAGAGACCGGGAAATATTTTTTAATGCTGTATTTGAAAATAGCAAACCAAATCAAAATTTGGCAGAAGCAGCAAAAAAATACAAATCTCAAAACTCCCAACAGTGAAAATTCACCTTTTGGATAAAAATCACATCAGAAAAAATTTTACCTGTGAAGAAGAATCCCTAAATCATTACATCAGGAAACAGGTTAGTCAGGATATTCGAAAACGACTGGCAACTTGTTTTGCAGCCATCGACAAAGAACAAAACGTTATCGGGTATTATACACTTTCGAGCGAAAGTCTGGGCAGAGAATTGATACCCGAAAAATACATGAAACAAGTACCAAAAAATTACAATGCACCGGTAATATTATTAGGCCGCCTGGCAAGAGACATTTCAACGAAAGGAACCGGGCTTGGCGAATTTCTTCTTTTAGATGCCTTATTCAGAAGTTACGATTTATCGGTTAAAAGCATTGGAGCAATGGCTGTTGTAGCAGAACCAATAAATGAGAAAGCAGTTGCTTTTTATACAAAGTATGGTTTTGAACAGTTGCCTGACAGCGAAAAAATGTTTCTTCCGATGAAAGTTATCAGACAATTAATTTGAGCGAAAACATTTGCATAGTAGTCTTTTTGAAAGAACGGTTCCTTTTCATTTACTCATTTTTTGTATTTTTACTGAAAAGCAAAAATGAATAGTGCTTGTGAAAAATTATCTCAAAAATCATCCGTTTTCCCCAATCGGATTCTTCATTTTCCCCATTCTGGCATTGGTTTTTTTTATGGAGTTTTATTTACCCTCCGGCGCACCCGAAGGGTACAAAAGTTTTATTGTGGCGTTTGAGTTTGCCAGAACACCGGCAGAAATTCAAACCCTTTTTTCAAACCTCGAACCGCAAGAAATAAAGAACATCGACAAAGCAAACTACATCGATTTCGGATTTATGCTGGCCTATTCCCTCTTTTTAGGACTGATGTTTAAAAAGGCTGCATCCGTTTTTAAAAGACGCTGGTTGCTTTGGGGAATTTTGCTTTCCGTATTCATTTTCCTGGCCGATTTTGCAGAAAATATCTTGCTGCTGAACATCACCAAAATTTATTTATCCGGTTCAGAAATTGAAATTCTGATACCCATTCTGAAAAACCTTCACCTGGTTACCTGGCTCAAATGGGGCGGTTTGGCCGTTGCTTTTGTGTTGTTTTTCTTCGGAATGAAAAAAAATACCGGTCTTGCAAAATTCACCGGAGCCGCTTTGTTACTGCCTTTTCCACTTGCTTTTTGGGCATTACCCCACAATCCCGTTGCCGAAACCTGGTTCGTTTTCTCGGTGTTCGGGGCGTTTGCCGGAATGTTTATTTTGGCGTTTGGAATAAAAAAACGTCCAGCCAGTTGAAACATCACTGATTATTCCTGTCTATCAACTGCTTCAGAATTCTTTCCTTTTCGTAAAAACGTTCATCCCATCTCTCTTTGGGAATGGACTGCAGGTACCCCAAACTTTCCCGGTATTTCCCCTCCTCATCGCAAACAGCCGAAAGGTTGGCAAGCGCTTCAAAATAGCCGGGTAAAATGGCCAAAGCCATTTCGAAGTATTTTCTGGCAGATTCCAGGTCATTCTGATAGAAAAACATCAACCCGAGGTTGTTCATCACCTGCACTTTTGCGGGATGGTCTTTAAGCGCCTGAAGGTAATCGAGTTGTGCGGCATTGTAATTTTTTAATTTTTCAGCAGCAAGCCCACGGTAATAATATACCGGCATGCCCACTGCATCGATATTTCTCAATGCGGTGGGAATCGTATTTGCGCGGTTAAGCATCAATTCCCAATGTCCTCTTTGCTGAGCCTCAACAGCCTTTTCAACTGTTGTTTCAAGTCTTAAAGATGAGAAAGAATAAATGAAAATGAACAAAAGGCCAGGCAGAAATGTAAAAACCCACAACAAGGAATTACGCTGCTCTGCTTTTTTGTCTTGTGGTTTGACATTCAATACCACAGCCACTGAAAGCCAAACGGCCAAAACACTTTGATGATAAATCCGCTCCAACGGAAAATCAAAAAACGAAATGACTGCGTACCCCAATAATCCTCCGGCAAGCAAAAAAGCCAGGATTTTTGTTTGTTTATCAACGGCTTTTCCTGTTACACGAAGCAGATACACAAAAGCCACCGCGAACATTCCCAAAAAGGCAATCAGACCAATCAGTCCCTTCTCTGCCAAAACCCACAAAAAATCGTTGTGCGGTCTGTTCCAGTTTAACTGTTCTTTTGAGAAATTGTAGTTTTTAAAAACAGGCTGAACCTTAATCTTCCAGTTTCCCGGTCCAACGCCCAATGCCGGATTTTCTTTCCAGACTTGCAGCGAAGCTTCCCATACATTCAGTCTGAAGCGGTTATTGGAAGCTTCCGGATCGAAAATACTCCTTAAACGGGCGGCAACAGAAAAATCCGAAGATGATTCCGCCCTGTAAATATAAAAAGTACTGCCTGCAAAAAAAAGAAGACCCGCAACAAGCAATGCGATTCTGAACTTTGCTGAAACCCCGAACCGCTGCCCTGCCAATAGCAAAAAAATCACCACAAAAGCCAATGAAACAATCAGCCCCAGCCAAACAGCGCGGGTGCTCAGCAAGATTAGCAAAATGAAAGTGCCGGCGGCAACCAGGGCAAAAAGCATTTGAACTCTGCCTTTAAAAGTAAAAATACCCCAGACTATAAATGGCAACGACAAAAAAAGTGCAGAAGAAAACAGGTTTTTGTGTGCCATTAAGCCTTTAACCCGGTAAACAACAGGCAACCCATCGGGGAGGAATTCCACCTGCGAGTTGTGCACCAGGGAAAAATACTGATTGTAGCCAATGACCAACATGAAAAAAGTGGAAATCAGAAAAAACAATGGAAGTTTCCTCAGGGAAAAAGTATTCCCGGCTAAAAATTGAGAAGAAAAGATAAAAATTACCAGAAAAACAAAGGTTTTCGAAATATCAAACAGCGCTTCTTTAAAGTTAACTGCAAAGAACGAAGACAGAAGCACGACGAGAAAATAAACAGTGGTTAATCCGGGAAGTAAAGTCTTCCAAAAGGTTGTGCCCGGAAATAAATTCTTTTTCAGCAGAACGAAAACCAAACAAAAAAGAAAAGCAGATGAAACCAAAAGCCGGGGTACCAAAACAGAATCCTGGGCTGCCGGATAAACTACCATGGGAAGCACAACTATAATAAAACCGAAAAAAAACAATTCTGTAAACCGGTTACTCCTGACAGGTGATTGCCTCTCCTTTCTTTTATTTCCACCCCCTCTGGAACTGGAAGTCGTTTTTCGTTTTTTTTGTACTTTTCCTTTACCCACTCTTGTTTTAAGATGAAACTTTGTTACCTCTGGGTCGAATCATTAACCCGCATATTTGCCAAAACCGGTATTATCACAAAATGGCATCCATTGTATTCCCCTGATTCTTTCCTTTTTAATACCTTTACGCAAATTTAAGAGATATATTTTAATATGAAAATCGGGATCATTGGTTCCAGAGGCATTCCCAATGAATACGGCGGTTTTGAACAATTTGCCGGATACCTTTCGTCCGGCCTGGTAAAAAAAGGCTGGGAGGTTTGGGTGTACAGCCCGCACCACCATTCGTACAAAAAAAGGGAATACAACGGAGCCCAACTGATTCATTGCTACGATCCCGAGAAAAAAGCAGGCCCGGCAGGGCATTTCATCTACGATTTGAATTGTATTCTCGACAGCAGAAAAAGAGGGTTCGACATCCTCCTGCAGTTGGGATACACCACCAGCGCTATTTGGAACTGGTTGATTGACAAAAAAAGTATCTTAATTACCAACCCCGATGGACTGGAGTGGCAGCGCAGCAAATACAACCGGTTGGTACAGCAGTTTCTCAGGTATTCCGAAAAACTGGTCCTGAACAAAAGCCACTGTATTGTTGCAGACTCAAAGGTAATTCAGGAAAGAATACTGAAACAGCATGGAAAACAAACGTTCTTTATTGCGTATGGAGCAGATAAATTTACCACTCCCGACGAAAGTCAGATCAGCAGATTACATTTAACGCCCAACAACTATTTCCTGGTGGCTTCCCGGATGCAATCCGACAATCATGTCGAAGAAATCATTCAGGGTGTTATTGGTTCCGGAACAGATTTACCACTCGTTATTGTTGGAAATGCAACCAACACATTTGCAAAAAAACTGTACAGCAAATACAATTCGCCGTCCATCCGGTTTATGGGAGGCATTTATAATCAGGAGCTTTTAAACAACCTGCGTTATTATTCAACCCTTTACTTTCACGGTCATTCAGCCGGGGGAACCAACCCGTCGCTTATAGAAGCCATGGCAGCTTCGGCACGTATTTGTGCGCACAACAACGCATTTAACAGAGAAGTGCTCGGGGCCGATGCCGATTATTTTTCAAATGAAGAAGAAATAGTCCAAATCATTCAGACGGTTAAGCCCGCCGAACAATGGCAGACAAGAATCAGCAATAATTTAAAAAAAACAGAAACGGTTTACAGCAAACAGGCAATCATCGACCAGTACGACACATTTTTCAGGCAAATATTGAATCAAAAAAACGAATTCGTATCCTAAAACAGCTAATCCTATGGCCCAACGATATTCAAAATACATTCCGCTCATTTCGCTCACCGGCGATTTTCTGATACTGAACCTGTTGTTTATTGCCGGTTTTTGGTGGCATACCGGGATTGAAAATCCCTTTTCACCGCTTTACATCTTGTTTTACGGGTATTTGAATATCGTTTTTTTTCTTTTGCTCATTGTTTTTGGAGCCTACCGCTTCAACCGCCATGTGCATAAAAAAGAAATTTTTGTGATGTATATCAAAATCACCGTTTTTTTCTTTTTTATTTTTCTGCTGTTTTTTCAGCTCCTGCCTCTGCCTAAATACTATCCGCGGGATTTCCTGAAAATTCTTTTCCCCCTCTTTTTTATACTGCTGCTGGCCTGGAAATACACGGTTTACTATGCCTTTCTTTTTTACAGGAAGCTGGGGTATAATTACCGCAACATGTTGATCCTGGGGCATACAAACACCTCAAGAAAGCTGTATAACCACCTGAAAATAAACCGGTGGCACGGGTACCGTTGCCTGGGGTTTATCGACACTCAAACCAACCCGGAAGCCGGGATAATCGGCACCTGGTCCGATCTCCACCGACTCATTGAGGAGCACGAAACAGACGAAGTGTTTATCGACATGTCGGCCATTCCGGAGAAACATAAAAACGAAGTGCTGGAAACCATTTCCGAATTTCCGTTAAAGGTGCACCTCATCCCCACCATGGGAGCTTTTGCACTCAAAAGGGCAGAACTGATTCAAATGGGCGATATCCCGGTCATTGAAATCCAGTCGGGCGCCTTAAGCCTTTGGTACAATCAACTGCTGAAGCGAACTTTTGACATTCTCATTTCCTCATTGGTCATTCTTGGTGTATTGAGCTGGCTCAGCCTGATCCTATACATTATCGACCTGCTGGGACACCGGGAGGGTATTTTTTTCCGTCAAAAACGAACTTCCATTCACGGGCACACGTTTACCTGCCTGAAATACCGCTCCATGCACGTGAATGGTGAAGCCGACAAAAAAATGGCCACCCAAAACGACAGCAGGGTAACCCAAACAGGACGTTTCCTGCGAAAAACAAGCCTCGATGAACTGCCGCAGTTTTTCAACGTCTTTTTAGGGCAGATGTCGGTAGTGGGGCCCCGCCCCCACATGCTGCTGCACACCGGGCAATACCGGAAAAAGATTAAAAATTTTATGATCCGCCATACCGTAAAACCGGGCATTACCGGACTGGCACAGGTGAACGGCTACCGGGGAGAAATAAAGCACCCGTCCGATTTAAAACAACGGCTTATGCATGACACCCGCTACATTGAAAACTGGTCGTTTATCCTAGACCTGAAAATTATGCTGCTTACCCTCTGGGTTTTAATGAAGGGGCAGAAGCAGGCGTATTGAATAGCACCCATAATCCTTTAAAATCATATAAAAAATATCAGCTAAACAATATGCCTGTTTATTTTACTCACCCTCAACACCGGTTTTTCGACAGAATAACCCGTATCGGCCAGTTGCAGTCTGCTGGCAATGAGGCCGGCGGCAAATGCCCGCTCCACAGCGTGTGCCAGGGTGCCGTCGGTTTGGCCGGCCTCGGGTTCGAAATCATTTTCTGAGAGATGGAGATTTACAATGGGCTGCAGCGCTTCCCGGCGGGCATAAAACATGGAACCGGCCACAAAATTCAGATCACGTAACTGGTTCTGTTTTAATCCCATTTGTTTACATAATTGCTGAACCCTGGCTCCGTTTGCGGCATAATACAAACGCATGGGCAAAATATTTCCAGCGGGGCCTATCATCCCAATGGCGGGGTTTGACTGGAAAATGTGCAGGGCATTTTTCACTTTGCCTTTCCCGATGAGGTTTGAAAACAGTTGATTCCGCCAGTGTTCCTTCCGGTTCAGGTGGTTGGAGCCTTTGGTGTGAAGTTTCAGGATGATTTCGTGACCGTGGGCAAACACCGATGGCAGTATCTTTAAAAACGGAAGGATATCTCTGCCGCGGTTGGCAGTTTCCAAATAAGTCACCGACTGAAACCGGGAGAGGTCTGCCTTGTGCCTGACCTCCTCCAAAACCTGTTTTGTACCGGTAAGGTAAAGCGAAAGGGCCACGTCCGGGTTCTGACCAAGCAAACCGGCTATTTCCTTAAAAATTTCCGGATAAAAAACATGAACAACCACCGCCAGCCCGGGTTCTTTCTCTGGCAACATGCCAGGTTCAGCGGGATTTTCCAGTTGAATGGCACAGGATTTTTGCAGCGCCCTTTCCCAACAGGCCCGATGCCATATTTTCCGGTTTGCCGGTTGAAATACCCGGCTGTTTTTCCAGTTTTGGTAAATTTCCCAATTCCTGAACAGAAAAGGAAGTGATGTGAAAAGGCATGATTTTACCCATTCCTTTACCGGGCGGCTTACCGGAAAAACCTTCCAGAGGTTATCTAAATTATGTTGCCTGTATTTTTGCTGCACGCTAAATCGGGTTCATTTTTTATTCCAGCGGATTAAATATCAGTTCAGGAAGAATTTTTTGTACCATGCGGTCTGTTGTCTCCTCCAGGTTGGGACTGGTATTGTCCACAACCAGAAACGGGTTGACGGGAGCTTCAAAAGGGGCCGAAATGCCGGTAAAGTTTTTTATTTCGCCGGTCCTGGCTTTTTTGTATAGCCCTTTGGGGTCGCGTTGTTCGCAAACTTCCAGCGGCGTATTGATGAAGATCTCCAGAAAATCATCTTCGCCGATAATGCTTTTTGCCATTTCCCTCATTTCGCTGGTGGGGCTTATAAACGCACAAATAAGAATAATGCCGCAGTTCATAAAAAGTTTGGACACTTCGGCAATACGCCGGATATTTTCCATACGGTCATCTTCGGTAAAGCGCAGGTTTTTGTTTATGCCCGAGCGGACGTTGTCTCCGTCGAGAATCTGGCAAAAGTAGTTGAGTCCGAACAACCGCTTTTCGAGCAGGCTGGCAAGGGTAGTTTTCCCCGAGCCCGAAAGACCGGTTAACCAGATGACCTTTGCGCGCTGCTTCAGAAAGATTTCTTTTGCGCGGCGATCTTTAATCTTATCAAATGTTGTGTAAATGTCGTTTGCCATGCTGTGTTGTTTATTTTTAATGTTCAGCTTTTTTAAACTGAATTTTTATTGGACGATGAACTCAATATCCCAAAAAACTCTTCAAATATAAACTATTGTTGAAAAATTAGCCCAAAGTCTGCACAGGAATCGGAGTTCAGAGCTCGTCCCTCTTTACCATGGAAGAATATTTACGCCAATTAAAGGGATTCAGGGGGATTGAGAAATAATTTCTTTTATAGCATCCTGTAGTTGCCGGACCTGCCAACGAAAAAAATAAATAAGGGAATAAGGTCGGGGTCTGTGTGGCCGAACCAGCTACTAAGGTAAATTTTTGAAAATAAGGCTTTTAAGAAAAGAAAAAAAAGGAATATTTTGCAATTCATCCTTGCCGCTGTTCGGGAAAAACCAATTTTTATATTCCCCACATTCTTTCCCCCCCTCATCTCTCTGCCCTCTGCCCCATGCTCTCTGCCCCCGGTGAAATTTGCTCCTAACGTCGCATTTCACGGTTTACCCTGTGAAATTACGCAGTAAAATTTCAACATGGGGGCAAGCCTCTGCTCTCCGCTCTCTGCCCTGAAACATCAGCGAACGATAAAAAAAGGGTTCAGCAGGTTTTCCTTGTTATACGTAAGCTGCCCCGAAAAACCGGTGAGCCACACTTTTTTGCCTGCCGCATTTGCAATGGCATGTCCGGCAGCCGTATCCCATTCCATGGTAGGCGCAAAACGCGGGTATTCATGTGCCACTCCTTCGGCCACCAGGCAAATCTTTAAAGAGCTTCCCGCTGAAATCAAACGGATTTCGCCATGTTCCTTTATTTTTTCATCGATATATTTTTGCGTTTCAACACTCTTGTGCGACCGGCTTCCTGTTATGGTATAAATATGGGGAGGAACGACAGCAGGCAGTTTATGGTTTGTGTTTACCATTTCTGAATACGTTACCCTTTCCTGCTTTATTCCGGAAACTTTCCAGGCGCCGCACTCACCAATCTCTTTATCTAAGCTACTGTTTTTCAAACCCCTGATGTCGATCAACACACCCACATACAACACCTGTGTTACGGGCACGTAAATGACCCCGGCAATGGGTTTGCCGCAATGAACCAGGGCAATGTTCACCGTAAATTCGCCGTTTCGTTTGATAAATTCTTTGGTGCCATCCAGCGGATCGACCAGCCAGAACGTTTTCCATTTCCTGCGGATTTCATACGAAATGGATTTTCCTTCCTCACTCAGCACCGGCCATTCTGTTTTCTCCAGGTATTGCATAATCATCCGGTGGCTCGTTTTGTCGGCGATGGTTAAGGGCGAATGGTCGGCTTTATATTCTGTGGCCAGACCGGCTGCCGGATCATTGTAGATTTTGAGAATCTCCTGACCGGCAACAACAGCAGCCGTTATGGCAGTATTTATCATGGTTTTGTTTTATTCATTGTGTCCTTCATTTCAAAAATCATTCACATCGGGATTTATCCGCGGAGGCCAGGCCAGTCCGAAGTTTTCGGCTTCCAGGGTTAAGTTTGGCGAATAAGCCGGGTCGTTTTTTAGGATTTCGCCCCACCGGTTCAGCAGATATTCCCCCTCGTTCGTTAAGCGTTCGTATTTCCCGGGTTGAAAATCATCCCCGCGCGATTTGCTCTCGTGATGGACCAATTCCGCATAAGGCGTCCATACAACTTTGAACCCCTGTTCTTTTATTTTAAGGCATAAATCGATGTCGTTGTATGCAATGGCCAGGGTTTCATCAAATCCGCCAACCCGGGTAAACAGTTCCTTTTTCACCAGCATACAGGCGCCGGTTACCGCCGAAAATTCCTGAATTAGATTTGCCCGCCCGAGATACCCCTGGTTCAGCTTGTCAAAATGCTTATGGGCATGGCCGGCCACGCCTTTAATGCCAAGAATGATACCACCATGCTGAAGGGTATAGCCGGGATACCAGAGTTTGGCGCCAACCACCCCTACCCTGTCCTGCACAGCAATTTGAACCATTTCCGCGAGCCATTCCGGGTGAATCACCTCAGTGTCGTCGTTTAAAAACAGCAGAAATTCGCCCTTTGCGTTTTTGGCTGCCCGGTTATTTATGGCAGAGAAACTGAACTCCCGCTCGTCAGACAAAATATCCACCCTTTTTTTACTTTGCAATTCCGAAAGGTAATTAACCGTTTCGGGAGCATCTGAGTTATTGTCAACCACACTAATTTCAAAATTTTTGTAACCCGTTTTTTTCAAAATGCTTTCGATACACTTTTTCAGAAATTCCCGGTTATTCCGGGTTGGAATAATAATGGAAACCAAAGGAAGTACTTTGGGCAGTCTGTATTTAACACGATACAGATTTATGGGTGAGATTTCCACTTCTGCATGCACATTTCTCCGTTTCAGATGTTCGGCAATGGCTCTGCGGGCTGCTTTGGTGGCATAGGGCTTACTCAGTACATTTACGGCAGTGCTCTGTTTGTGAATGCGCCAGTGGTAAAGCACCCGCGGAATATGTACAATCTGCTGTTCGTCGATCTGTTCGGTAAAGCGCAATGCCAAATCGTAGTCCTGCGATCCTTCAAAACCTTTTCTGAATCCTCCAATTTCACGGACTATGACGGTTTTGTAAACCCCCAGGTGTGAAACCATATTTTGCGATAAAAACAGATGGTAATTCCAGTCGCATTTAAAATAGGGTTCCAGTAACCTGCCTTTGGTATCTGTTTTATCCTCATCGGAATAAATGAGTGCTGCCCGACTGTTTTTGTTAATCGCATTTGCCACCCAAAACAACGCATCTTCGGTAAAAAGGTCGTCATGGTCGAGCAATGCAACAAACTCACCTTCGGCCATTTCCAGTGCCGTATTGGAAGCTTCAGAAATGTGCCCGTTGTTTTGTCTGAAACGGACTTTTATCCGCGCATCTTTTTGGCTGTATTCCTTCAATAATTCAATGGTCTGTTGGTTTGTGGAGGCATCATCGGCAATACAAAGTTCCCAGTTGGGATACACCTGGTTTCGCACCGATTCGATAGCTTCCTGAAGCCACTTTGGATGGGAATTGTAAGTTGGCAGTAACACCGAGATTAACGGACGAACCGGGAAAGAAGAAACTTGTTCCGCCATTTGCTTTCTTTTCCCCGGCGTAACCGCATAAAACGCTTTAAACCAGGCTTCATACCCCTGCAAATCAAGCATGGTTATATCGCCAATAAAAGCCTGTTTAACTATGTATTTAAGCTTCCGAAAAACTCCGGTCAAACCCTCATTCCTGAAAACCTGAAGCACTTTGCCCGGCAATGCCTTTAATCCTCCGGTTTTTTTGATTAACCTCAGCAGAAACCTGAATACAGCAGGAATCCTCCCAAAGCCGTAAATTGATTTTCCCGGTAAATATCTTCGTGCAAAATGCTGTGCCATTTCTCTTTTGGTTCAATCAAATGATTAGATTTGCAGGACGTTCAATTGTACACCTGTGCAATTACAAAGATGAATGAAAAAAATGAATTACCACATATCCGGGTTAGCTGTACATAAAGTTTTCCTGTTTGCGGCGTTGTTTTGGGGAACAATCATGGTGTTTCTTGTACCTCCCTACCAGGTTCCCGATGAGCCCGCACATTTTTACAGGGCATATCAGGTTTCCCTGTTTGATTTCAAACCCGAAGTGCGAAACAACCGGCTGGGAGGTGAACTTCCTGTAAGTTTGCAAGAATTTTACAGCACCATCATGGTAACTCCGGGAAACAAGGAAGATAAACTAACCGTTGCCATGCTTGAGGAAGCATTAAAAATCCGGTTAAATCCCGGGGATACCAAATTTTTCACTTTCCCCAACACGGCTTTGTATTCTCCTGTTCCATACCTTCCGCAGGCAATGGGTATCACCATTGGCAGAGTTCTGAAACTTTCGCCTCTGGCGGTTTTTTACCTGGCCCGGCTGTTTAATTTCATGGTTTGGCTTTTAATCGTTTTTACAGCCATCAAAATAATGCCGGTAAAAAAATGGTTGTTTCTTATTCTGGCCCTCACGCCCATGTCGGTGCATATTGCCGGCTCGGCCAGCGCCGATGCACTGCTGAATGCCGTTTCGTTTCTGTTTATTGCCCTGACATTCAGCATTGCCTTTAGTAAAAATGCAATGCTGGATTTCCGAAACCTGGCATTGCTAATCATTCTGGCAGTTGGTATTGCCTTTTCAAAAAACATTTACGTTGTGCTTACGGGGTTGTTTTTTATTATTCCCGGCCACAAATCGGGTACCAGGCAAAAACACCTGAGAAATGGCGCACTGCTGCTTGGTACTGCTTTTCTGGCGTTTGCTGTTTCTTCGCTCTTTGTCAGTCACCTGATGCATCAAATCAACCCGATTGAGCATTTTTACGGCAATGAAAATGCTCCCCGCATCAATCCCGGGGAACAAATCAGTTATATCCTCTCAGATATTCCCGGTTTTTTGCTGATGGCGGTAAAATCGTTTGCAACAAACTGGTATTTGCTGTTTAGTTCATTTACAGGAAACCTGGGGTGGCTTGAAGTCACTTTTCACAATTCTTTTTACCTGCTCTCCTATCTTATCATCCTTTTTCTGGCGGTTTTTAGGGGGGAAAAAAATAACCCCGTCCGGTTGAGCGATAAACTCATTTTTCTATTGGTTGCCGTTTCGGGGTTACTGGCCTTTTCCTTCACCATGTATTGCAGCTGGTGCGAACCCGGCAGCGATATCATCGAAAACCTGCAGGGAAGATACTTTATACCTTTTGCCCCGCTAATACCGCTGTTGTTTGTCAGCAGCAAATTCACCATTCGAAAACAAACCGTGTTTCCGGCAGTAGCCATCGCGCTTATCATCCTTTCTTTTGGATTGACTGTTCTTGAATTGGCGGAGAGGTATTGGTAGGGCGGGGGGAGCGCTGAGAAAGAGAGACGGAGAGGGTGATGGAAGACGGAAGAGGAGCACTGAGAGGATGAGCACTGAGAAAGAGAGAAAGAGAGACGGAAGAGGAGCATTGAGAGGGGGAGCGCTGAGACGACATTTTGCTATTTTTGACGTTGATTAGATAAAAATTTGTAATATTGTTATACTTTTGAACAAACAAGTTATGATGAGGTATTTAATTTTATTGGTAACAATTATTATTCTGGTTGGAACTAAAGCCCTGGCCCAGGAGCAACAACCGGTACCTTACACGCTGGCCGACAGGGACCGTTTGATCAAGGTAGAAACAGAAATTAGTTCTGTCAGGAATGAAATGAACGCCTTTCGGAATGAATTAAATGCCAGACTGGAATCGCAGCAAAAACAAATTGACGACATCAAAACACTTTTCTTTTGGGGGTTTAGCATTATCATTACCCTTATCATTTTTATGTTGGGGTACATGATTTGGGATCGCCGCACTGCTCTTAAACCTGCCCTTTTAAAGGCAGAAGATGCAAACGACAAAACCCGGAACCTTGTTTCAGCCCTGAGGGAATACGCCCGGTCTCATCCCGATTTGGCCGAAATCCTTAAAACCTACGGATTGTTGTAATCTTCAACATTTTAAACCAGCAACCCCGTTGAAATATGCTCCTGACGTCGCATTTCACGGTTTACCCTGTGAAATTACGCAGTAAAATTTCAACATGGGGGTAAACCTGCAACCAGCATGCTTCCAACGTCACATTTCACGGGATACCCTGTTATATTGCTATATGGGAAAGGGTTACAAAAGGCTCCAGTATTTTTCATATAAAGCAACATTCGAAACAACGAATGATATTAATAAAGCAACCAATGTAACAATTACCCCGGCATGATGAGGGATTTTTAACCGGCGGTTGTAAAATAAAACAAACACCAGCGGCAGTATTGGTATAAAATACCGTCCCTGCAATCCATCAATGGTGTTTTGCCCTACCGGTGTCCAGGTAAGATAGCTAATTGTGCAAATCAGAACGATTGTTATAATTACGACCAAAAGGAACAAAAGTTTGTTTTTCAGTTTAACCACAATGTTTTCCGAATGTTCAAAAAATGCCATGCACAACACCGTAATCGCCATAAAAGAATAATACCAAATAGGAAGGGACACATTAAGCCAGCCTAAAACACCAATGCCTGAATAAATCAATACTTGCCACTGGTTTCTTAACGAGTCGGCCAAAATGAATAAGTACTCCATCGGATTTGCCAGGATGAATCTTATCTGTTTAAGGTGGTCAACCGGAGGAACACTGTCGGCAAAATGAGGGAAAAATGACACCCCAGGTTCAACAAGATGATACACTTTGCTGGTGTAAAAACTACCTGCAAGAAACCCCAAAATACCCACAAAAGCCACAAGTGCCAGAGAAAGCTTATAGAACCTGCGGGTTTGAAATTTTGTTTTGGGAATCAGGAAGAACAAAAGCGCGAGGGATATATAAACATTTTTGGAGAGGGAAACAAGTGACAAAACCAATAACATCCAAAAAGCAGATTTCCATCTCATATAATCCTTTGTAAATATCAATCTTAAAAAAATAGCGATACCTAAAAATGAGATCGCATTGGTGAAAGCATCGGCACTTTGCGATGCTGCAAGATTGATGTGCATTGGCAACAGGGCCAACAATACCATGGTCCACTTATGAACCGGGACTATTTTAATGGCAAAAAAAAGTAAGCTTATCCAGGCTATCAGGTTAAACAGGCGGCCTGCATAAAACCAAACAAGAGGCGAATTGAAAAATAGCTTCCCAATCATTATCCCAAAAGCCTGTGGAAAATAGGGTACGGGAAATATTCGCGCGGTATTGGGGAATTGAATAAAAGTTACGGCGCTTGTATCGGGCCGGATTTTTAATGCTTCAGCAAGATCATGAAAATGGAAGCGATAACCGGATTCCAAAAACGTGTAATCAAAAAATGTTGCAATTCTATTCGAACCTTTTGGAAAGTACCCTCCTACCTGGTTCTGAAAATTTTCAGAAAAAAGCTTCCCCTCTGAAACTTGCAGCGATTTGTAAAAATGTGCCGGTTCATCGGGAACCTGAAATGGGGGTGTGAGTATAATATTGGTTATACCCCATAAAATGGCTGTAATCAAAAAAACAGATTGTGGCTTTACATGAATTGGTTCATGTATTTTGATGATTCGTTGTTTAAATGAAACCATGTATTTTTTCGATTTATGCATTCAATAATGACACTCACTAACATAAGTTGTCATAATCACATTACTTTTAACGAAAATACAAATTTTGCTTGTAAATTATTTCAACATGTATTCTTTCAGCGTAATTTCCAAATTCTCTTTCAATCCCAGCTTGTAGCCGTATTTGGGAGCAAACCTAATCCTTTCTGTGTTGGGGTTATCAATGCCCTGTGTTTGAAAAAACAGTTTAGCTTCTTCAAGGGTTGTTACTTTTTTATTAATAAGCACTCCCCCTTTGAGAATTGGTTTTATGGCAACATGTACTGATGGTTCATTAAAATTCTCATACCACATTTCAACAGCGAGGCGATTGGGCTGGAAAAAAAGCCGCATCATTTTACCGATAAAAGTGTATTTAAAATCAATATGCAGGTAAACAAGGTTATCCGATTTGTCAATATGCAAAGTGTCTCCCAGATGATATGGGATGGTTTTGGTTTTAACCTTAACCATGTTCAGAATTTCGTTCCCCCGTTCAAGTAGAATGAAGTCTTCGTTTTCACTCGTTTTTTCTGTGCCGGAAGCCACATAAAAAGAATCAATTACCAGATAGTGCGTAAGCATAATCATTTTGGTTTTCGATTCATCCCAAAATGGATGGCGGTTATCGATAGATCCGATGGCATACATAATAAAATCAGGTGCGGTCTCAGAGGCATATTTGACTGCATTAATTTCATCCAGTTTTTCAGTGTAACTTGCATAGGACTGTATGCTTGGTCTGGGATTGTAATTCAGATTATTGAAATAAATGTAAGAGATATCGGTGGGAATAATATCAACTGTTTTATCATTAATCAGATCAATAATTCTATCTGGAATTATTGCAAATTTCCTGTGGCGTTCATGAACTGATTTTCGGCGTTTTTCATATTCCCCAAAAATTACGTCGCGCCAGGCAATTTTGGCCACTTTGCTCTCTACCCTTTTCAACGGATTGTGAAAACCATAAAATACCTGAGTGGAGGTTGTTGTCAAAAGTCCAGCAATCAGGATGTAATATTTCAGATGAAATTTAAATCTTGTGTCTGTTTCAAAAAAATAGAGCATGCCAATCAGGGGAACAATTTTCCCAAAAAACAACAATACGTGACCATCAGCTCTCACAAAGCCTTCTTTGAACAAAACAAAAAATGCCAGCGAAACATATATAATCCTGAAAATACGAATTTTATCCTTCAAAATAATTTTCGCATTCAGCATTAACACTATACCGAAAGCCAGAATTATTAAAACTGCAAGCAGAAAAATTAATGGTAGCGGTGGAATGTTCACTGCATCGTTGTAATTATTGATAATGTTAACCGCATTGGTTATATAAGCAAAAAAATCAACGTTAAGAAGGTATGAAAACAGGAGCAGCAACAGGCTATACACCAGAAGAAACACAGCATAAAATCTCCATTTCTCCATCTTAAGGTAACTCACGAAAAGCAAATATGGAATAAGCAGGATTGAGAGTAGAAGCCCTGTGTTCAGCTTCACGAAAAAAGTGAGCAAGGCAATAAACCCTGCAAAGATCAGTGCAAACATTTTTTGCAGGTGAAGATGATAATAAACGAAAAACAAAAAAATTAATAAAAGCAGAAAAGCCTTTTCGGAAAACAGTTCTATGTAAACAAAAAGTGTAAAAAGGAAAAAACCGGCCTTTGCTAAATTGGTTTTGATTTGTTGCAGGTAGAAATTCAGGATAAAAATGATTGCCCCAAAAATTATAGCATGAAAAAGAATGATTACAATTTTCGGAATAAAAACAGTTATACCTGTATAAAGAAATCCCATGGGGCCGAAAGTAAAAACAAAATCACGCCCGAATACCAGATTCTGATCAACTGCCATATTGATGGCAATCATCCATGAAGGATCAAGTCCGTTATGCGGAAAACTAAAAATATGCCCGGGCAGAAGAATGTATGTGCTGGCAATAACAATAAGGGTATGAAAAAAAATTGCTTTTTTTAATTTCGAGTTGCTGCCTTTCGTAAGCATAATAAATTATTTTGGTTTAATATCGGCTATCGTTTATTCATTTAGAAAAATACATCTTACAGCACATCTCCAAAATCGGGTTTCAGTTTTTGAAACGTGAGCGCCCCCAGAATAAAAATGGCAATGCTAACGGTCCAGAAGAACAGGTTCATCTCCGTAAATTCGAAAAACCATCGTTGTTCCAGAAAGGTGTAACGGTATCCTTCGGTAATGTAAAAAAACGGATTTAACAGGGCAATGTACCGGTAATTTCCGTGAAGCATGGAAAATGGCCAGATGATGGGAGTAGCCCAGAAAAGCATGGTAACAATGATATTTACAATGTGCGCCATGTCTTTGATAAACACATTCACCGAAGATACAAACCAGGAAATGCCCGAAAGTAAAAACAGCAGCACAAACTGGTAGTAAAATATCTGCAGCCAGTAAATGGTGGGGTTTATATCGTAAAAAAGAACTAATAAAGCAATGACGAACGAAATCAGAATAAAATGAACCAGCAGCCCGGAGAGTATTTTTATAAATGGAATCATTCCCACCGGAAAATTGGTTTTTTTTATCAGATAGGAATACTGGTTTAACGAGGTGCAGCTCACAATCATGGTCTGGCTGATAAACAGCCAGGGAATCATTCCGCAAATCAGCCAGGCAGCAAACGGAATACCTGAACCCATATCGCCACTTCCGCGTATGCCAAAGGTAAAAGCAAACCAAACCACCAAAATATATACCGCCGGCTGAATAAACGCCCAGGGCAGCCCGATGTAGGTAGATAAATAACGGCTTTTGAAATCATGTTTCACCAGAACATATAAAATTCTCCGGTGCCGGTAAAGGTCATAAAAGAATTCGGCGATATTGTTTTTCAACTTCATTTCGTTGTTTTTTAAGTCAATTTGAAAAATGAATTAAAAGGATGATTACCACACCGAAAAGTCTGCGTTTTCGAGCACCACCATTCCCCCCTGGCTGTAGCGGACATCCTGCTCGGAAACATTCAGGATAAAAGCATCGTGTACCTGATGCAGGGCTTTTGTTCCCTGGTTTTCCCGGCACAGGGCAACCATCGACAGGGTATATTTTCCGTTGGCAATGGCAGGGAATTCAAATTCAACGGCCAACCCTACCGGCTCTTTTCCAACCCGCACAGGTTGCCTGAAATGAAAACTGTTTACCCGAAAAACCAAAGCGCCCTGCCTGTCGTTGAGCAGCAATTCGAACCCGGGATTTTTTATTTCCGTGGTTGCCTGCAAAACAGCTGCCAGGCGTATCCGTGTACCTTTTTTTACCGTTCCCAATGGCTTACCGGTAAGGGCATCCATCAAACCGGCAATCCGAATCCGGGCGTCACCGTTTCCCGATGAGTCAAACTTTTCCGGATCAACCCATTGTGCATCGGGATATTTTTCCGATAACCGGGAAAAAATCCCGGAGAGTGCAGGAACCCCGCTGAAATCTTTTTCCGGCAATCCTTTTTGCATCTGATCGGCGGAGTTCATAAAAGCGATGTAGGCATCCGTTACTTCCTTTGGTGTTCCCTCCAACTTTATTTCGCCGCAGTGCAGCCATATTGCCCTTGTACAAAACTGATTTACAGCTCCCAGATTGTGGGTGCAGATAACAATGGTTTTGCCTGCTTCCTTAAACTCCCTGATTCTGCGGAAACACTTCTGCTGAAACCGCAAATCACCTACGGCAAGCGCTTCATCCACTATTAAAATGTCGGGGTCGATGTATATAGCCACCGAAAAGGCCAAACGCATATACATGCCGCTGGAATAGGTTTTTACCGGCTGCCAGGCATATTCTCCTATCTCGGCAAAATCGAGTATCTCTTTCATGCGCTCCTTCATCTCTTCTTTGGAATACCCCTGAATTCCACCTAAAAAATAGACATTCTCAATCCCTGTCATGTCTTTGTTGAAACCTCCGCCCAGCTCCAGCAAGGCTGAAAACCGGCCTTCGATTTCAAAAGTTCCTGAAGTGGGAGTCACCACCGATGCCAGTATTTTTAAAAGGGTGGACTTTCCGCTTCCGTTGCGGCCAATAATACCCAGCACTTCGCCCCCACCCAATTGGAATGAAATATTTTTTAACGCATGGAATTTGGTATGGTATTTCCTTCGTAACGGATGAACCAGCTCGCTAATCACATGATAACGTGAACCATAAAGCTTGTAGGTTTTGGAGAGGTTATTGACTCTTAAAGTAATTATATCCGGCATTTTTTAGATGTTCGTTAGAGATTCTTTAAAATAAAACCACAGACCAAACTTAAAAAAAGAATAATAGAATATGGCATGGCAAATACTACTTTTTTAAACTTACAATGCAAAAAAAATCTATTCATTCCGGTTGAAGACCAAGAACAATTGAAAAAGAATCTCAAATGTTTATTTGTTTCATTTCATATTCGTTATTTCTGAATTCTTCCAAAAACCAATTTATAATTTTTGTCTCTTTTTTACTAAATAATCTTTTCGCTCAATAATTAATTTTAAGACGTAGTCAATAATTTTTGTCCCGGTCAAAATAAATGCGATAATTAAAAACAACATCATGGTTAAATATCTGGACCAATGTTCGTAGGTTTCACCTGTGAGAATCCTTTCCATAAAACTACTACTCACCAATGCCAAACCAATTAATACTATAAGAATAATGCCAAACCAGGAATAACCCGACTCGAAAAATCTCGACACAAATATTTTTTTTGACTTTTTTGAATGATCTTTCAATAAAGCAATCCGCACAATTCTCTCCGTCAAATAAGAACTGCTAAATAAAATTACAGAAGTAATAAACCCTAAATAAGCAATTATTATCCGATAAAGAGAAGTATCTAACACAATAGTGTTACTGAAATAAAAAACTGTCGGTTCAAAAATAAGGACCAACGAAAGAGCTAAAAAAATAATTCCAGCAGCCATCAGCAATAGTTGTGGCCGGTACATAAAAGTGAGTTTTAAGATTATTGAAAAAAAGCGAAAACCATCTTTTAACACATGTAATTTAGACTCTCCTTCCCGCTCGTTGTATGTCATGTCCTTTTCCTTAATGCTAATCTCCGGGTTTGCGACTGCTTTTGCACTCATAGCCGGGGTAAAATGAAGCCCGTCAGGAAGAGGGTAAATATCATCTAGTATCTCCCGCCTAACCACCCTCATACCACTTGCAGTATCCTTTACTTTTTGAGATGCAAGAGAAGATAACATAAAAGAAAACAGACTATTACCAATCCTTCTTATTAGAGGCATCCGGCTGTTTTTGTTTAAGCGGGATACCAAAGCAATATCGGCATTTTCTTTGGTAATAATATTTGATAAATCGGCAAAAAAATTTGGATCACATGTTCCATCAGCATCCAGAAAAGCAAGCAGATTGCCCCTGGCAACTCCCCAACCTGCTTTAATGGCTGCACCATAACCTTTGTTTTTCTCAAAAACGATTAGTTCTATCAACCCTTCTTTTTCGAACTCCCGGGCAAATCTTACGGTATTATCGGTTGAACCATCGCTAACCACAATAATTTCAATACTTTCAATGTCTGAATTTTCAATAATGTTTGGGATTGCATCAATGCAGCGGGTAATGATACTTTTTATACTCTGCTCTTCATTAAGTGCGGGTATTACTACAGATAATTTCATAATTTATTTACTTTAGATTCTTTAATGGATTTTTCGTTTTTGAGTACAGCAACAAAATGCAAATCTGGCGGTGATAATAGTTTTATACAAGCAGATAAATGGTTGTAAAGTTCTATTTCTTTAACTTTAATTTCGCAGTGTATATTGTTTTTAATGCACATTTCCGTAAAACGTAACCGGGTAAAATACCGGTTTGGAATACGAACTCCATAAGCCCAGTTCCCAACAATATCCATCAAAATTAGAATTAACCGGAAAAAGTATCCTTTTTCAAAAGAATCTTTAATAACAACTTTTTTCCCAACCCTTAAGCATTCTTTTAAAATTGGAATTTGTTCATCTTCAACAATATGATGCAGTACATCGCTCATTACAACAATATCAAAAGCTTTATCTTCAAAAGGCAAACTACTATTCTCAGAGTTTACATACCGAAAAGGGAATTTTTCATTGTAATTTTCATATATGTCAGTTCCTGTCCAATCAATATTTGGAATTTTTTTATTGATTTCGGCAGCAATTTTCATATCACCACATCCAAAATCCAGTACCGAAATCTTTTCAGAACAAACTATCTCATTTTTAATAACACCTGCAATTATATTCCCCAAAATAACACTTCTTGTATCCTGTGAATATTTCTGGTGCAACCTGATAAGAAATCTTTGAAAACTATTTTTATTCTTTTTAGCTATTGGTGAATTCATCTTATTCTTATTAAAATAATTTTCAGTGATTTTTTAATTCATTCTGTTTTTTCGTAATCTATTATGGAGCAAATCAACAATTGTATTCATAGTCAGAAATGCGTTGACAACAATAGCTGCGTATGAGGCTAAAAAGTAGGGAGTTACTGTAGCTTTAAATCCTACTATCACATCAATAGTAGATAGAAGCAAATAATTCAAAGTAAAACTAATAAAAACCACCAGCCAACCAAAAACATAGAACCATTGCCCTTTAATAATGGTAAAAACAGCAGCTATTACCGATAAGGGGATAGAAACATGCAATATCGGTAATATTATATAAGCAAAAAATACAATCCATAAATTCCAGAAGGAATTAGTTAATGAATTAACGGATTGATGAATATGAGCGGGTTCATCAGGATGCAGATAATTAACATGGAGTTTTTCCTGCCATTCTGTTAACGCTTTATCATCATTTCTGGAAGGGACCGTTTTTACCGTAAAATTGCGATATCTGTTCATAAATTTTTTTGGATCGGGGAGTAAACTGAAATAATTAGATGGAAGATATTTTATAATGAATAGAATATCATTCTTGCTTAAAAAATAGGGACCAACGGAAATAGTTTCTTCTCTTTTGTTTAAATCTCCATTTTGCAAAGCCTGATTAATCTGGGTTTCCAATTCTTTATGAAAGGAAGCAGCCTTTTGAGCATCAGAATAATATCCCGAGGCATTTATGCTTTGAGTCCAGAACCATTCAAAATGACTTGTTGGCATGTCACTTTCGGCAATTTTCTTAAACTGGAAGTCACTCCTGTCTAAATAAGTTGAAGCGTTTATAAAAGCCGGATGAGGGTCAAGCATTATTTCAGCAACCTCTCGAAAAACGGGAACTTCACGGGCAATTCGTTCAATCTTTTCCTGAGATGCAGAAAGTTTTGGGTACATCGGGTTTAAATAAGCATCCTCAACTGAATGAAAAGCCTGAATTGCAGTTGTAAACGGAGCAGATTTTCTTTCACAGGTTATAAACCTGCCATAGTAAAAATAATTTATTGAAGAAATAGCGATATAGAAGAAAAGAAAACCTGAAAAGCCAGCAAAAAGTAGATATAGATTTCTGTATTTACTTTTTATTTTTCTTTTTATGAACAAAAACAGAACGACAGAAACAAATATTATCCCATAGTAAAGAATGCTTTCATCCCTGGTAAAAAAAAGAAAGCCAAAACCTAAAAAAGCGATTGCCCCTTGAATAACCTTAGCAAAACCAGTCTCCTTTTTTGTATTCGGATTGAAAAGTGAAATAATAACTCCTAAAAAAATGAGAAATGATATTGCAGCTAACTGGTTGCGGTATATTCTTAGTTCACTGGCAAAAAAAGGATTGAATATTAATAATACCCCCATTAAAAACCATAAAACTTTTCTTTTCTGAAAAACCCATATTGAACGGGTTAGGAAAAAAAAGACAGCAAAAATATGACACAAGGAAATAAGAATTAAATAAGGAATGCCTGAAGCCATGCAAAATGCAAGAAAAATTGCATAACCAGGTTCTTTTGCCAGGGTTAACGAATTATAACTGCCAAGCCATTTGAAATTGATAATGTTAGTGGCTTGCTTAAAATACAGTAAATCATCGTAATTTGCCCAGGTTAATAAATTTATGTTTGCTCCGGAATAAGTAACCATAAAAAATAAAGAAACAATACCTAAAAGAATCCAGTAAGTTTTCTCATTGTAAGGTAAGTTTGAAGGCGAAATTGCCCAACCCCTCCGTATTTTAAACGATCCGTTTTCATTGTCTTCAATATCAGACCCGTCAATAAAGTTATTCAGTTTTTTTAACCCACTACAAATTTTATTTCTAATAATCCACAAAAACAGAAATAAAATTGAACAAAAGAAAATCAACAATACATGGATAAGTTTCAATTTTCCCAGAAGAAAAGCTGGCTGTGTTAACTTATTTAGCTCTTCTTCGCCAAAATTTAATAAAATCTGGGGGTCATTCCCATTAATAGTTATTCTTGCAGTCTGTAAATCATCATCATAAACTATATCGCTGATATGGTAATGCGGGGTTAAAAAATCTTTCAACAAAGGTCCTTTAAAAAGGTTCTTATTTCCATTTTTTTGAGTAATCTCAATTCTTTGAATTTGCACTAAGTCACTATCCTTATTATTTGGATACGGATCAATACGGATACGGTTGATTCTTTTTTCCGGCAGAAAAAAAACAGTGTCTGAAAACAAAGATTCGTTTTGCGAAAAACCACTCCCTGAATCATAAAACATTTGAAATAACTTAGCATCGGATTCAATCCTTAAAGAGGTACCTGAATTACTATTCGGAGTAAAGTGAAAAACGAAAATCAACGTAAGAAAAAGTGTACAAAAAAAATACGCATAAAATTTCCACGAATTCAAAGCTATGTCTGAAGACCTGAATATGTCACTTATTTTTGAAGATTGTCTTTTTTTCACAAAAAACCAAATTTAAATTTTTTGAGCCAATATCAAATATTGAGCACCAATGGGTATCCCGGAGAAAAAACTCTCGGAAAATCTTAAAAAACTTAATGCTCCCGGAAATATAAAAAAAAACGAGATATCAATAATTCTAAAACCGTTATTTTCCAGCAACTTTTTGCTTTCTCCTGCTGATAATGGAATGGCATCTTTATCAAAAGGACAAATACTCATAATATACCGGGTTGCCGGGTTTATCGGGTTATTCTCCCAAAAAGCAAAAAGGCCATTGTCCGATAAAGATTTACAAATAAATTTCACCACATCTCTCCTCTCATTCATTGAAGAAATATGATGAAACACACCATTGCAGTATGTCAACTGTACTTTAGAATCCGATGAAAACTCACCGGGAGTAAAAAATGAAATTCCGGGAGAATAATATTTGCTTTTTGCATGTTCAATATTTTTCACCGACAAATCAATTCCGGTAATCTTTGAAGGATGCAATACTTCATCGATGATTGGAATTGTATCTCCGGTACCACAGCCATAATCAAGCACACTTTCTGCCTTAAATGCCGGAAGAAACCGTTTAATCTTCATATCTGTCAGCTTAATCCGTTCTTTTGCAAAAAAAGTTGTATTCTCACCTGTAATACTCAATGTTTTATTCAGTACCTGATAGTAGTTATCAGCGTAATTGTCGAAAAGAGATTCTGTTTTGTTTTTCATGCTCACACAAAAACTTATTATTGGCATTAAATGTTCTTTTGATTTTTAACCTACATTATACCTTCAATAAATGACTTTATAATCTCCATTTTATACGCCTTAGAACAACTTAGCTCTGAGAAAAATTGCAACCCTATTGCGCAACGCAACTACGCGCATCAATCACGAGAAAAATGAGTTAATCTCAATTCTCATTTAAGCAGTCACTTTGATGTCGATTTTTTTAATTTCATAAATATGTTTAAAAAGGAGCGAAGACTAAAATCTCTTTTTTTACCAGAATTGATATGTTGTTCTATTATAGCAATCCTATTACTCAAGTCATTGTTTTCTTTCTGCAGCTTAAAAATCAAATAACTAAAAGCCTGAACAACAGTCTCTACCGGCAGCCCTTTATAAGGCACCCAGGGTTCATTCAGTTCAGGCAACGGCTCATAAAACAGTTTTCCGTCTTTACGGCCCATATATTCCTTAGCAATGGTTTGAATATCCTGACTATACTTTTCAATTATTTCAAGTCGTTCTTTTGGTGAAAAAAAATTATTCTTAGCAACACCTTTTTCCGGGAAAGCGCTTAAAACCGAATATTTAAAGTCGTTGTTTTTTGTTATATCAGGATGGGAGTTGTTTAATATTCGCATCAATTCAATAATATCATCCTCATGAGACACATTTAAATTATTAGAAGGAAACTCAAAATACTCCCTTGAAACAATACCTAATGCAGCCATAAAGTCTGAGAAAATGGAACCACCTATAAACTGTCCTTTTTCAAAAGGTCTGAAAATTAACTGTTCCTTTGAAAAAAAACGCGACCAACCCAAAAGGTCAGGAAACGTTAATTGATGCTCCTTTCTTCGTCCATACCAAATTGAGGTGTTGTTATTTGATACAGCATATTTATCTGGTCTTCTTATGTAAAATAAAACCTTTACATCTGAAAACAAATCAAACAATCTTTCAAAATTCGGCTTTAATACTGTTGTTTCCTGCCACAACAAATCACAAAAAATCTCAGAAGACAAAATTACCTTTTGGGGTTGATGAGAACCAATCTCCTCCTTGAGTTCCGAAATATAAGAATCAAAACTCTTTTTAGGTTTAATAAACGGGTGTTCAGGAATTCGAATTGCAGAAAACAAATAGTGGTGTTGAAGCATTTCATGCCTACCCGTTCTCGGATATAGAATTGAGTCGTTTAGAAAGTTCGAGTAATTTCTATGCAGAAAACTCTGAACAGAAGTTGACCCGGTTTTATTTATGCCACCATGAATATATAAATGTGGTTTTGTCATTATCGTTTACTTAAATTTATGAATAACAAAAACATCAAGATAATCTCCAACAATCCCCAATTTTTCATCAGATTCATTAAATACATTAAGGTCGTGATATTCGCCAATCCATTCTCTTACCAAATTCTTGAGATCCTTACCATAATCCCAGGTTACCAGTGATTTTCCATCACCAACAGGGTTTCCATGGTAACTTTCAGGCAATAAATGAATAATGTTATTGTTTCTATCTAATTTTGCTCTCCGAACTGACTTTTCAAAGTGCTTATGGACAGGAACAGTAAAAACCACTGCACCGTCCTTTTTTACTACCCTCAACATTTCATTGATTGCAATATCAGGGTTAAAAACATGTTCAAGCACATCGACGGTAATAAAATAATCAAATTCATTATCGCGGAATGTCAGCCTTTCGAGATTTTCATTCCGATTGCCATTGATCCTTTTCCCTGGTTTCTTGTCAGGGTAATACTGGCTGTATGAATAGTCTGTCACAACATCATCAAAAAACGTATTACCGGGTGACGATTCATGTATCTTTTTAGTTTTCCATTCTTTATCAATGGTATCGAGCACATTGAATATTGCCCTGTTACGGGGAAGCGACTTGCAATTCCTGCATTGCAAGTAATCTCTAAACCATTCGTCTTTGCTGTGAAAATAAGTTTCAGCATTACAGACCGGGCAAAACCCATTTTTGTAATAAACTTTGGGAAAACTCAACTTGTCATCAAAAAGTGTATTTTCTATTTTGTAAGTTTTGTATCCGTTGGATCGTGCCACATAACAAAAAACCCGTTCAATACTGTGAGCCAACGTTAAGTCTCTGGCAATTCCGCTTTCATCCAACAAAGAAAAATTATTGGGCTTAAAGTCTTGTAAAGTAAAATTTTCTTCAAAAATTGGCTTCAAGGCTGATGGCCTAAACCAAAAAAAAGAGCCCATTGGCCATAAAATACTATTATATGAATCAGGTACCAATGATTCAGGCAAAATCTTTTTTAGTTGTTCTAAATTGGCCCCGTTCTTTTTAATCCAATCCAATACCGGTGGATATTCGGGAGGATAAACGATACCTAAATCGTTTTTAATATTGAATTCGTTTATAATTTTTCTTACACTTTGTTTGTCTTTTAATATGTAATTCATACAAAATTTTCTCCAGCCAATGCCAAATTCCTTATTGTTATGCGTACTTTTCTTTGTATGGATCTTACAGATAAGATCATATTTAAAAATCTCAGATTGAAACAGACAAAACATCGGTGCAATATCGAATCCAATATTTTCAACCTCTTTAATAATAAAATCATTGTAATTGTGTGTTTTAAGAATTGAATACGCCTCATCTTTATTACCTTTTCGTACCGAAAGTAATATGGTATATTTCTCATCTATGTTTTTCAAATATTCAAGAAGTTCAGGCAAAACATCCAGGTAATAAGCGTGTATAAGCACGCCAATTTTCAATTTATTTTTCACCGGTGATAATACCTCCAAAGCTCTGCCGGTAGCATTCAAATAAGCATATCCGTATTTTTGATCCGGTTCAAGATGTGTTCCTTCAGCCCATTCATTCCAGGCATTTATAAAAACAATTCTTTTTGAATTATCAATCTTGCTGATTAATGTGTCCCCAATGGCATCTTCAAACCATTCTTTATAGGTAATTGGAGTATTATTGATAAATATATTACTTTTTCTTCCTTTACGGGCTGTATTATCCCAGTTGAGCATTACACCCCGAAACAATTCGTAATTAACCTTTGATAATTTACTTTTTGAAGCATTGACCAAACTTTTTGCATTGTGTATAGTGCCAATAAATTCCGGGGTTGTCTTAATATTCCTAATTATCTCAGGCACAACATTATGAGGCGGAAACTCAATGGCGGCATCGAAATCGAATTCCGTTGGATCGTACTTTCCAAAAGTTTGAACCATGGTGAGATATAAATCTGTATTAAAGTTATTTTTAGCAAATTCTCTCCATCTTTTTACCGTTGCTTTTATGTCCGGAAAAATCTGAGGCTGATAAATAATAACCAGTGGTTTGCCTTCAATTTTTATATATCGTGAATCAGTGATGTACTTATAAATATCATTGATAAATGCAATGTCGTCTTCCGGTGAATGTTGTTGGGCAATTAAAATGTCGTCATTTTCCCGGCCATCCCACCTTCTCGTCCAGTTTTCATTTGCCCAGCATAAACAAAAGTTAAAATCCCAGTCTTTGTGTTCAAGAAACAAATCCAATGGTTTTTCAAGCAGCCTCTTTCCTCCAAACCAATAATAATAAAAACAAAATCCGGTAATTCCAAATGATTTAGCTATATCGATTTGCTGGTACATAACATCGGGGATTCTTAAGTCGTAAAAACCTAAATCGAACGGAAGGTGAGGCTGGTAATGTCCTTCAAACTGGGGCTTAGCCCTTGTTACGTTTGTCCATTCAGTAAAATTTTTCCCCCACCACATGTCGTTTTCAGGTATGGGGTGAAATTGAGGTAAATAAAAAGCAACAGTTTGTACTGGTAATTTCGTTTTCTCCAAAGCATAAGGTTCCCTATTCTCAAATATTCCTTCACTTTCATTGGTCAAATCTGCAAACTGAGTTTTGCGTTTTTGTTTTCTGCCAAAGGTTATATAATGCAATAATGGATTTATATCCATCTCTTTAACGTCTTTATGCAACGACAAGTAATAATTCGTTTCAAAAGTGGCGTTTGGATTCCGGCCCTCTTTCCAGCCGAACAAACAGTAATGCTCCAGCGCTTCGATACCAGCATTTTTCACATCGGGATACTCCGAATAATAATAATCATTATCGAATAGCCCACTTTCCCTGATTTGCCAAACTTCTTTCTGAAAATCGTTGATCTGTCGATCAGTCATACTTTCATCAATTTTAATTACATGTAATCCAGATGACTGAACAACTAAATTTTCGCTGTTACCTGAAACTTCCAAATCAGGTTCCATATAAATTAAACGGTTCTCTTCTTGTCCGTATTTTATGTAGTGCACAAACGGGTTCAACCCCGATTTCGCCACATCGGGGTAATTTTGCAGATAGGCATTTGTAACAAAATCCTCCCGGGGATTCCTTCCCTCAAAAACACCGTGCTCCACATAGTGAACAATACCGTTTAACTTTTTTGCTGCAACATCGGGATAGTTTTCAAAGTAATAGGTAAAATCAAACTGGCCTGATTTTTTAATGATATAAATATTTTTCAAATGCCTTAACATTTTTCTGAACCTGCCCCTTTGCATGCTAACCGCAAACCAGCCGGTTTTAACAACCAGTTTTAACAGCTGAATTGTTACAAATAATTTGCGTTTTAAGAAGTCAAAAAATCTTTTGTATTTCCATTTTCGTGAATTTGTAATTGCGTTTAAATCTTTCTGTAATTTTTGAATTTGACTATCTTTTTCTAACAGCTCAAACCGAAGTAATTCGATGTTCCTGCTTTTTTGGTCGTTCGTATCAATCAGACCAGTCAAATTTTGCTGTAACGAATTATTTTGATCAATTGATTTCTTTAACAATTCCTTAATATCGTTTTTTTCATTTTCTATCAGGGAAACAGTTTCTTTTTGGGATTCAATTGTTGATAAAAAATTTTCATTAATTGACTTTAAATCAACAATAATACGATTCTTGGTTGTTATTTCCTGTTCTTTCTTTAAATTTTGATTTTGAATAAATTCAATTTTAAAATTAAGTAATGAACACTTCTCATTTATCGATTCTATTAAAGTGTTTTTAGTTAAAACAGAAGGTTGTGTAATTTCCATAAGGTCAAACACTTCATTTAATTGGTCTTCAAGGATATCTGAGAAATATGCTTTTGCTCTAATACCTGTTGCAACATAATTCAAAAAAATTGTAATCTCTTCAAACTTTGAGCCTTCAAATGGAACAAGGTCAATTAATATTTGGGGGTCTTCATTATTGAAAATTAAAACATTAGAATTATTATCAAATGCATTCGAGGTAAATCCAATATTTTCGTGAATACTTTCTTCAGTTTTTAAAACTATTTCATCAATTTTTAAAACAACCCAATCATTTAAAGGATCAAACCGAATCTTCTTTAGATTCTCAAGATGTTTCAGGTTAATATTTACTTCTTTAATGTCATTATGGTATTTTTTAAGAATTGATTTACTTTCAATAAACGACTCCTCTTCTGTCAGGAAATAAACTTGATATAAAAAACCACTATTTCGATTACTTTCATAAAAATACTTTAAAACAACACAAGGATCAAAATATAATTTATTAGCGTCTCTAATAATAGTTTTAAAATCTTCTTTTCTGTACAAATCATATAAATGAGAGAGATCTTCTTTCAATCTATCGTTATCAACACTTGCTGTTTGTAAAAGGGGTTTAATTGCATCAAGCATATAGGTAAACTGATCAAAACCTTTTTCCTCATTAGTTTGTTTGTTCAAAAATTTGAAAAGTTTTTCACAATTAGTTTTTTGATCTGAAATAATTGACTCATATTCAACAACTATCCTTTTTTCAACTCCAGCGAGTTCGTCGGCTAATGTTCTTGTGGTGCATTCCCATAAAGAAAGTGCTAAAGTAGAGGATATCTCTTCTCTCTTTTTCAATGATTTAGCAATTGCCAAAGGATTTCGAGCAGTTACGATATAAATAAGATTTCGTTTGCTAAAAATCTCTTTCCAAAAGGGCAATAAAAACACCATCCTGGGGTCTTTCCAGCACCAGTGATTCATACTTGAATCCATTTTTTCAACAAGTTCCTGGGCTTCTTTTCCAAATCGGGTAATCAAATCTTCTGTGTCAAGTGAACCTGGGGGATAAATCCAACTTCTTCCAAGATGTTTTAGTATTTTTTCATTTAACTGAACAAGAGGTATATACTCCCAATAACCATCTTTATTGTATTCATTTGCTCCATAAAGTTCATCTCCCATATAAGCTCCCCATCTGGAAATAAGTTGAGCAATAAGGGAAGTCCCTGAACGGTGCATCCCAAGAACCAAAATTATAGATGGCTTTGCAATTTTTTCTTTCATTGGTAAACAAAAACTAAATAGTCAAAAATAAGATTTAGAATGAAACTAACCTAAAAATTATCATATGTATTATCTTTAACATCCGTTAAAGGAATATGTATAATTAAAATATTCAATTATTATTAATGACAAAAATTAAAAGCCCTGTTATTATTGGTGGGATTGGAGGAAGTGGAACCCGAGTAGTGGCTCAAATTTTAAAGGCTCTGCATTTTTATATTGGTCATGACCTCAATATACCTTTAGACAACCTATCATATACACTTCTTTTTAAAAGAAAGAAGTGGTTCTATAAGAATCACAACAATAAGAAGGAAATATTTAAAGGATTAAAGATTTTAGAAAAATCAATTACTCAAACCAATCCTAAGTATAATATTTCTGAAATGAATTTTCTGTTCAAATCAACAGCTTCTATGTTCATCCATGGCCATAACCTTAATAAGGATGGGAAAGGGGTTTGGGCGGTTGAACGTTTAAAAAAAATTATTAAGGGTGGTGTTTATCACAAAAATAAATATATTGGATGGGGTTGGAAAGAGCCAAACTCACATTTAATACTACCTTATCTAATAGATTATTATCCAAACTTAAAATACATTCACACAATTCGGAATGGTTTAGACATGGCGTATAGTTCAAACCAACAACAACTTTTTAACTGGGCTAAACTCTTTAATGTTGATTTGACAAATACAAATGTTTGCTTACCTGAAACTTCATTTAATTATTGGTTAGAAGCAAATAAAAGAGTAATTGAAATTGGTAAAACTATGAAGAAGGAAGCTTTCCATCTTGTAAACTTTGATAAACTTGCACTTAAAGATGAAAAAGAAATAAAAAATTTGATTAATTTTCTCGGAATATCTTTCAGTAAAGAAACAGAAATAGAAATAATGAACATAATATCAGAACCAGATACAATTGGAAGGCATAAAACAAAACAAGATGAATGGCTAAAAAAATATAAATCAAATATTTTTGATAATAATCAATTTATAGAAAACGTGTAATTTGATTATCAAAATAATAAATTTATCAATCAATGAATCAAAATAAATTGCCTGATTTTTTAATAATTGGAACTCAAAAAGGAGGAACATCATCACTCTTTTACTATCTTTCACAACACCCAAACGTCATTTGTCCACAAAAAAAAGAAATTCATTTTTTTGACCTAAACTATAATTCAGGAAGAGATTGGTATTCAAATCATTTTGAATTTGATTTTCATCATCCTTCTATATTTTTAACTGGAGAAGCTTCACCTTATTATCTTTTTCACCCATTGGTACCCCAAAGAGTATATGGTACCTGCCCAAATGTAAAACTCATCATACTGCTAAGAAATCCTGTAAATAGAGCATATTCACACTATATGATGCAGAAAAATAGAAGCATTGAAAAATGTCAAACATTTGAAGAAGCAATACAAATTGAACCAATAAGATTAAAGGGTGAATATGACAAATTCTTTAAAGACAAGAGTTATAGAAGTTACAACTATCAAAAATTTTCCTATCTTGAAAGAGGGCAATATTTCACTCAGATTGAAAATTGGTTAAAATATTTTCCTATTACTAGTTTTCTATTTTTAAAAAGTGAAGAATTATTTGCAGATCCAAAAAGCGCTTTACAGAAAACTTATTCCTTTCTAAACATAAGAGAAGTTTTCCCTAAGGACTTATCTCCGGTGAATACAAATAAATACAACCCAATGCTAAAAGATACTCGTTTAAAATTGGAAAAATATTTTTTCGAATCAGTTTTAGAATTACAAAATACCATCAAGATAAGCTTAGACTGGTTTTAAATAAGAAAGTGAGGCCACTCAAAATTTAAGCAGCCTCTACTTACTTTTCTTCATGAAAAAAAACTCAATTATCTATTTCTGTTTAAGGTAGTCAACCTGTTTTTGTAATTCGATAACATATAAAGTGAGCTCTTCTACCTTTTCCATTAACACTTTATTAATTTCACCTAAAGACAATCCATTTTCAATAATTTCATTCTGTGTAGGAACACCAGGTAAATGTTTGTTTGCTTTTATAAACTCTTCTACTTCACTTAATGGGCTTAAAACATAATTATCTTCAAATACGTAATCTGGCCAAACATCTAACTTTACTTCAACTTCCGTTGTTTCAATCTTTCCATCAACAAGAAGATTTGAACAAGCTACAGTTCCATTAACATCTAAAGATGTCCGTGGATTATCAATTCCTCCAATTCCAATAAAACCTCCTTCTTTAATAAAAATTGCATTGACCATGGAACTGTTTTCAATAGTAATAACATCCATTAAATTAGCATGATCTCTAATTTTAAAGCCAGCGTTTAAGCCATCTGGTGAATCAAATGCAAAAGATTTAAACCTCCAAAAAGTATTAGAGTCATCATCAATCATGGAAAATGCAGCACCCCCGGCACCTCCTGTATTCTGAATTGCTATTTGAGGTCCTGCAATATTTTTACTTGCATGTACTAGGTATTGTGAATGTGGTGAATCAGTTCCAATACCAATGCTGCCATTATTATAATAAATATGATCTCCACTCGTTGTCCACTGTCCACTCACACTCATAGCAGCCATTACGATTACGGCTGCAACCACTAATTTTATATTTTTCATTTTGTTGTATTTTTTTGGATATCGTACTTTTTACGGTTTTGTTTTATTCGAAAAAGCACCATGTTCCCGGTTGTTTGATTTATTTATTTGAATCGGCGGGCAGGCTTTCACCCTTTGTGTTGGCTTGCCCCGGGAGTGAATCCCTGAGTTCAGGCGGGTTTCAACAGAGCATCACCTTAATGGTTTCGGTCCGGTTGCCCCACGATAACAGCGGTTGATGAGCGCCCCGGAAAGCAGAAACCAGTAGGTTGTGTATGCTTTGTATGGATGTGTTCTGTTGCAAGGCCACGCACAGAATCGGGAAAGTAACCGGCGGCTGAACGGGCAGGGCTGAAATGCAGAGCCGGTTTTGCGCCAGGGTGGCGCCGCCAAAGGGAAAGCGCCCCGGGTAGCCTGCAACCCTGATTCCTTCCGACAGGTGCTGCATATCTTTTAACCGGGCAAATACCGCTGTATAAAACTCCTGGCGGCGTTTTTTCTCAACCTCGTAAGCACGGGCCTCCTGGTGTTCCCTGCTCACAATGCTAACGCTCAGTTTCTCCCCGCTTTTAATGTGGGTGCCGGGCAACAGCCTGACAGACTGACCTGCAGTGGCGGTTATACGGCCTTCGGTGATTACAACCGCATTTTCTTCGCCGGCAGCGTAAACAATGTTTGCCTTTTTTTGATGTGCAACATTTTCACCGGCAGCCATTTCCGCAAAAACCGAAACCGGAATGAAAAGCAGCAACACAACCGCAACAAAGCTGCTGTAAATCTGGAAAGCTGTTTTGCAAGCTGATAACTTTCCAATAACGGTATGTGCTGTTTTTAATCTCATTCTTTTCTGGTCAATTCTGTTGCTTTTTGTTTTAAGTTAGTCATTCAAAGATAAAAAATTATTTCTTTGTTCAACATTTGAACTGTCTGTTTCCCTCAATTATCATTTAAAGGTTTTTAAAAACTTTATCCGGCTCATTTGCCATCCCAAGTATTCTTTTTTCAATTCTTTCCCAGTTGAATTCACTTATACTCATTTTACCACAATTTTCTGACTGAACTGCCTGCTTTCACTCACCGCTTTCACAATATACATCCCGCTGGTTATGCCGGGTAAATCAATCAAAACCTCCGGGTCGGTGGTGGTTTGGTTTAAAATCATCTGCCCGATGGAGTTGAACAGCATTACCTGCGTTTCTTCGGTCAGGTAACTGAATTTTACCCTGAACACCCCGCTGTTGGGGTTGGGGTAAACCAGCATGGTTTGCGTTCCCTCAACGGCTGTCTCTGTTCCGGTTACCACCGCTGCCGCTTTTTCTTCGTTCTGCTGCCCTTGCTCTTCCTGCTGTTGGGCTACAATGGCAGGCGATGTTTCCATGCAATACTGGCCATCTTCAGTAATATGCGCATGTACATCACTGCCTGCCTGTGCATGGAAGCCCGGTCTGAAAAGTATGGATTGCCCGGCGATAAACTCTGCCATAGCACCTGATTCAACAATTACCTCAGTGCCATCGCCGGCAACGGTGATGGTGTTGGTGGCGTTGAAGCAGTCGGAGTCGTCAGAGGAGAGGGTGGTGGAAGAAACCTGTTGGCTGGCAGGTACTGTGGCTTCATCTTTAATACAGCGAATACTAAGTGCATATGATTCTGTATAACCCGAGGTTATTGCTTCAGAAGAGCTTGCACTAAGGAATCGACCATAAGGATAGTGAGGAAAAGATGAATATTGTTCTGTCCCAGACCAAAATATTCCGGAATACCCAAGAGTACCATTCCAGGTACCATTAGTGCTGCGAACACCACCTGGTAGGCCGGTAAAACCACTTTCATTGGTAGCTCCGGTATTTGGACTTCCCCAATGTAATAATCCTTCCTCTTTCATTTTCCCACCGGCTATTTCACTACCTCCAAGGTAATTAATAAGTTCTTCCCATTCATTGTTACTTGGTAAATGCCAACCGGAGGGACAAACACCTTGAATACCACTCGGATTTGTATTTGAACTTTGTGCACCGTTCATGGCTGCCGGCCAGTTATATAAAACTCCGTAAGTATTGTAATTCTCAGTTGCTTTGGCTTCAGCTACAATTGTGCCTGAATAATCATAAACGTAATATAACGGATCTGTTAATGAACCTTCTGTGGGAGGACTTACAGACGGCAAGTAAGCCAGATTTTCCGCCATCCAAGCCTGGTCTCCTATTTGAACCCATTGGTAAATATGACCATCCCTGTCATCGATAAAATAATTCCCTGGATCAACAACCTCGACATGTATGATACGACTGGTTAAGGTTAAACCGGGAACGACGGTATTTGTAACTTCACAATAATAGCTTCCTGCATCTGCCAGTTCAACAGCAGGCATTTCAAGAACTGAATTCGTTTGGTTGCCCAGCAATACTCCGTCTTTAAACCACTGGTATTGATTATTATCACCTCCGGTTAAAGAAGCTACAGTAAATTCTTGTCCGACGGTTCTGGAAATGAATTGTTCTTCCCCGATTTGTGCCTGCGGAATATATTCAAAACCGGGAATATTTATATTGGGTTCCAAATCGTCAAATGTTAACCTGTTATTGTAGCATCTGAAATTTGTAAGCGAAGTAAGATTACTCAGGTCGGGCAAAGCTTCCACATCATTAAAATGCAAATCGAAAACTTCCAGATGACTCAACTGATTAAACGCTGAAGGCACTTCCCCCCAGAGTAAGTTTCCGTTTAAAAACAGATGAGTTAGTTGTATTAAATTTCCCAAATCAGACGGAATACCTCCCAATAGATTATTTTCATCCAGGGCAAGAACTTTCAAATTTACCAACTGTCCTAAAACGGAAGGAATAGCGCCCGTAAGCTGATTTCCTGAGCCGATAAATAAATATTCAAGATTTAGAAGTTGACCTATCTGAGCCGGGATTGTACCTGAGAAACTATTGATTCCAAGGTCTAAAGTAATTAACCTGGACAAGTTTCCTATTTCAGAAGGGATCTGTCCCGAAAGTTGATTGCCCCACAAAACAAGGTTTTTTAACGAATCAAGCAGCCCGATTTCGGCCGGTAAAGTTCCAATCAGGTTGTTTTCGCTCAAACTGATATTTCCCACCCTGTTGTTTTCGACTGAAATACCGAACCATGTGTTTACAGGTCCGGTCAGCCAATTCTCATTGTTATTCCAGCTGGGGCCGTCGGTGGCATTGTACAAAGCTACCAGAGCCAGTGAATCCCTAATTAACGGATTGATTGTTTCGAACCCATATACACCGGAATCACTCCAAAAGAAAATGTGGTAATTCCCGGCAGGAACCGGAATATTGGGACCGCCCTGAATGGCAACACCGGATGGAAAATCGGAACTTCCCCAGTTTACAGCCCAATCTTCATCTTGGCGGAATTTTACTTCACCACTCTCATTAAACGTGTGGTCAATTGCCCAGAGTGCAGGGTATTGCTGGATGCAAACAAGTGGAATATCCGGACCTGAATTACCCCAATCATTAAATGTACCGACGAGTCCAATTTGGATGAAAACATCTTCACCAAAAAAAAGGCTGTATTCTTTAAAAGTTTGTTCATCAGAAGATGTAACAATGAGTTTGTCGTCCAAAGCCAGGGTTCCAATTGTTCGCTCAATTCCCGTTCTATCAATCACTTTCATTGCAGCGCCTGATGAAGGAATTAAATTGCTAAAAAAAGCTGCAACTGTAATACCCTCGGGAATCAGTCTGATATACGAATCATTTTGGTTGACATTGAAAACATCAGACAATACAAAGGCATCGGATGCCGTACTTATTGGAATCAACTGATAAACTATGGTGTTGATATTATCTTCGGCAACCACTTCAAGATAAATCTCCGGGGTAGCAAGAACATTTACATAGGTATTTTCAAAGTTTAATACTTTCAACGGAACCGGCTCATCGTCTTCATTTATTACAGTGAGTGTTGCTCTATCTGGCACAGTTATGTTATTTATTACAGTACGTAACATAGTACCATAACTGAATCCGGAAACCGATGAACCAGCTTCATCAACAACCACTTGATATATTGCGGATGTGATGATGGCATCAGAGCTCAGTCCGGTTTCGCTCACATCGAGAATATATTTAGTTGTATTTGTCCCGTTGGCAGAAACAACAACAAGCGTATCGTTTAATGAAACAGGGTCTTCCCCTGAAATTCCGGCACCATCCGTGCCTCTTTTTACGGTGAGTGTTTGGCCGTCGTCTGCTTTTATAATGTTCCCCAGGAATTCAGCAACAGTTGTCCCGGTTGTTACTCCTTCAATGGTTTCATTCATCGAATACCCTTTACTCACTTTATAAATAGGAGATGTAATGGTTGACAGGTGCAAAGTGGGGGCATTAAAGTAATGTTTACCCAAATCGCTTGCAACCATAAGAATATCCTGTGGCCAGTTGTATCCCTGACTTTGCCAGTATGTTCGGTTAGTCCATGTCCATTCTGAATCTTCAGGATTTGTACCGAATGATCCACCTAAATTGTTATTTCCCTGAATATACTCAGGTTTTCTGAGATAATTTGTAATTTGTTCAGCGGCGACCCCACCAACAACCCATTGCGATTCAAACCCATATCCGAAAACTTCAATCAGTTCAAAATCAGCAGGGTCATTGGCTGGTTTTAGTCCCTGCTTTATGGAATCATTCAGAATTTTAAAAATATAGAAGTTGTTGTTAGACCATTGTTTTGCAGCGCTGCCAGAATGATCGTATGTTTCTCCCCAGGGGTTGTACTCAGTATCAAATATCACATCACATGCTTCACTGGCAAACCAGGGATAGCCGCTTTGTGCTGTTCCATCAATTTGTCCCATCACGAATACATCGTCAGCCTGAACTATCGGGTTTACATTTAAATCAGGCACAAGCAAACCGGGTGAAACAGCCCATTCAACCTCACCGACCCATTTATATCCGGGAACATATTTTATGTACCTCGCCGACCAATCATCAACTCCTGATGCTCCGGTTATAGCTTCGACTGGGCTCCCTGCTGTGAATACCATCATATAATCTCGAAGATCCAATAACTCACTGCCCGGGTTGCAAATTTCAACAAATCCATTTGCCCACTGGTCCTGAAAAACCAATTCAGATAAAAATGGTTCTGCGTGAAATGGCTGGTTATCTTCAGGCAACACATCTTTTTCCAATTCAACGGAATAAGTCCGTTGGTTAATGCCGTCTTCAGCAGTAACTGTAAAGGTGTAAGTCCGTTGACTTTTAGTTCCATTCAGGTTAGTAGCCCGTGAAATTTGCACCGTAGCATTCACATCCTGAGTTTTAGCTGTCAGTGCAGGAATACCTTCCACTTCGGCAGGAACTTCAACTTTATAATTGTAGGTTGCGCTCTCAAAATTGGGAATGGTATCTCCCTTCCAACCAAATATTCCGTAATAGTAAGCAGGAATATCGGGCCAGGTAATAGCATCGAGAGAGGCATCTTGACCTGGTACATAATTGTTTACTTTAATGAAATAATCCCTTTCTGAGCCATTTTCAGAAGTTACTTTCAAAATATCTCCATTCTTTAGGTCCGGTCTTGCCGTTCCATCAACCCAAACAAATTCCCATTCCGCAGCTGGCGCTTTTTCAAGATATTTGAGTAAGGAGTCAATGCGTGTAGCAAAAGGAATTCCAAAAATACTTTTGGTAATGGTATCCATCACCGGCATGTTTTCGGTTACCTCAAAAACCTCATCATTTCCACTGTTGATCTGGCTGGAATACGTTCCGTCGGGTTGAGGGGCAAACATGGGAATTACCAGGTTTGCCGATGCATCCGGTTCCTCCACAATAATATCGAAAGTCATTTCCTGAAGAACATTCCCACAGGCATAAACGGTCAGGCGATCGCCGGTACGTGCAGCGTTGTACTTTAAACTACCGGGATCTTCCGAAAGATGGTAGTGCCAGGCAATTCCCTCTTTTTTTTCAAACAGAGCCATAAAGTCGTCGTTGTTCCGGGTACCCCAGGGGGCGGTAATGGTATGGTTTTCCCAGTCCACGGACAAGACATCCGAAACCAGCGTGGTTTCTTCCAGTGTATAATTTCCGTGATTTCCGGCAGACCAGAAAAGAGCCCGCCAGGGTTCAAACGATTGATAGAGGTGAGGCAACACTATCCATTCTGAGTCTTCAGCGCCAACTCCCCTCGCATTGGCAAAATCGGTGTTACCCGTTTTTACACTGAATTTTCTCACCAGCGTAGAGTTTCCGGTAGCACCGGTAACTCCGGCAACATCATGAGCCTGATCTGTATTTGTTCCATCGTAATCATCAAAAACACCGCCAACCTGGTCAATTACCACAGAGGTATTTTCATCCAAATGATGCCGGAGGTACCAGCAGTCTCGTCCATGCCAGGCATCCATAGTTGAATATTTTGGCGAAATGCTGTCGGTTATTCCCGGAGGTGCAAACTCAGTCCGTGTTTCCAGCAAATGAACTTCCAGATCGGCAATGGTCCACCATTCCTTTTTGGTCATTCGTTCTTCAAACAATTCAGGGTACAGCGGATACATTTCCTCAGTAAATTCCATTACCGCTGCAATTGTAAAGCTTTCGCCCGGGTGCAGAATTTTATCCGGCAACATCATATATTCACCCTGAGTTGGAGAATAAGGGACAGTCCAGGGCCCCACCCGGCCCAATTCAAACTGATTGAGCTGAACAGCTTCACTACCCATATTGGTAATTTCAATATAGGCATGATCATTCCTGTCCATACGTGCTTCGGTAATAATTAATGAGGTATTTGCAATTAACGCTTTGTAGGAAGTAAGAAAATCACTGATATTATTACCGGGATTATAGGTGCTTCCGTTTCCATCTTGGTACTCAGCAAAGTTGGGATTGGCATTAGTTGGTAGGGTAATAGAAGCTAATCCCGGGTTACTGGCAAAAGCATTCGTACCAATACTTTGAATGAAACTATTCTCTTCAAAAAAAACACTCGTTAAATTGTTGCTTGCAAATGCTTCAATTTCTATGGATTCTATATTACGGGGAATAATTATACTTGTTAAGCTATTGCTTGCCAGCGAAACAAAACCAATATTGGTAACACTTTCCGGTATTACTAAATCTGTAAGGCTATTGTCATAGAAAGACCAATCCTCAATAGAGGTAAGATTGTTGGACAAAATAACGCTTTCCAGATTATTACTGGCAAACGATTGAAAACCAATTTCTGTAACGCTGTTTGGCATCGTCAAACTTATAAGTTCATTGCCTAAAAATGCATTTACCCCGATATACTCCAATGTGGGTGGGAGCTGCACGCTTGTTATGCCTTTAATATAAAAAATACCATCACCTGGATTTCCATCAGCAATGCCTTTTACAGTTTGCCCATCCAGAGTTTCAGGAATAATGATATCGGTAACGGCAAAATTGTAGCTGCAGCTTTCAATTACGCCATTGGTAACTACCACGTCATCATCGGTTAGGATGTACTGTGCTTTAAGCTGATTATCAGTACAAAAAACCATAAAAACAACAACGAATAAAAGCAGATTCCGTTTCATGATGTTTGATTTTAGTTTAGATATACGCTTTTGTTTTGAACTCATTTTTTCCTGTCAACAACCATGTTGACCCATAAACTAAAGATAAGAACAATTGCCCAAAATTGAGCTTAGAATTATTCTATATAAACCCAAACAGGCCAATTAATTAACGAAAGGCTTGTTTTGGGGATTGAACATGAAATTTGGGGCAACAAAGTAAATTTTGACCTCAGGTTTTTACACATTTATTTCACAATAACCTTTTGGTCGAATTGGTTATTTCGGTTAATGGCTTTCACAATATACATCCCGCTGGTTATGCCGGGTAAATCAATCAAAACCTCCGGGTCGGTGGTGGTTTGGTTGAAAATCATCTGCCCTATGGAGTTGAACAGCATCACCTGCGTTTCTTCGGTTATTTGACTGAATTTTACCCTGAACACCCCGCTGTTGGGGTTAGGGTAAACCAGCATGGTTTGCGGCACCTCAACGGCTGTCTCTGTTCCGGTTACCACCGCTGCCGCTTTTTCTTCGTTCTGCTGCCCTTGCTCTTCCTGCTGTTGGGCCACAATGGCAGGCGTTGTTTCCACACAATACTGTCCGTCAGTGGTAATGTACGCGCTTACATTACTACCTTCCTGTGCATGGAAGCCCGGTCTGAAAAGTATGGATTGCCCGGCAATAAACTCTGCCATAGCGCCTGATTCAACAATTACCTGGGTGCCGTCGCCGGCAACAGTGATGGTGGAGGTGGCGTTGAAGCAGTCGGAGTCGTCAGAGGAGAGTGTGGTGGAAGAGACCTGTTGATTCGTGGGGACCGTATCAGTTGAAATATCGACATGAATTATCCTGCTGGTTAATATTAAATCGGTAACCACCGAATTCGTTACTTCGCAGTAATAATTTCCGGCATCTTCAGGTTGAACCGATGCGATTTCAAGCGTTGCCTGATTTGAACCGGTCAGTGCTACTCCATCTTTATACCATTGGTAAGAATTATTATTACCTCCAGTTTCCAACGTATAACTAAGCGTTTCTCCTTCTATTAATAATGTATCAATGGCAATATTAATACTGTCTTGAGGAGCATATGTAAAATTATCAACAATACCAATATTATATTCGATATCCTCAAAATCAAATTTGTTATTCGCAATATTAACTGAATATAGGTTGTTTAACCTTAATTCCGGAAATTCATCCAATTTCATATAAACTAATGTTAGAATTCTAAGATTAGTTAGATTATTTATTGAATCTGAAACTATACCAGAAATATTGCTTTGTCCTAATTGTAAATGTGTTAACTTTTTCATTTTCCAAAATGATTGCGGTATTTCTCCTTCCAATGGATCTCCCCATATCGATAAAGTTGTCATATTAGATAAATTCCCGATATTAATAGGCAGATTTCCAACAAGTTTAGTATTTGCCAATTCCAAATAAGTTAATTTATGTAAATCGCAAATCTCATCAGGAATTACATTATTGATATTATTCCCGGACAGCGATAAATAAGTTAAGTTGGAAAGTCTATTAATATCAGAAGGGATAGGACCATTCCAGCCATAATTTAAAACTAGATATTCTAATCTTTCGCAATTTAAAATTCCTTCAGGGAATGTTCCGTCAAGCTGTGGTCCATGAAAGAAAAATGATCTCAATTCTGTAAGTTTCTCAATTCCATGAGGAAAAGTTCCTGTAATATTATAATTTCTGCTACTATGAAATTCTTGTAGTTTAGTCAAATTCCATAATTTTTCTGGTAAATTACCCGAGAAGTTATTGTCTGATATATTTAAATATTCAAGTTCTACGAGATTCACAATTGAGTCTGGTATTATTCCCGATAAATTTTCCTCCCTAAATTCCCCTTGGATGTTTAAATACTTCAGTTTATTTAGGTTTCCAATATAATTGCCTATAGTTCCAATTAAATTGTTTTCCTTTAAATCAATCCTTGTAACTCTATTATTTTGTAATGTTACTCCCCACCATGTACCAATAGAAGCAGACAACCAATTGGTATTATTTGTCCAGTTAGGGCCACCGGTGGCGTTATAGAGGGCAACAAGGGCCAGGGAGTCGGTTTGCAGAGTATTGTGGCTGGTCCAGTAAGTTGCCGAAAGCAACTCCAGGGCCGGATAAACCGGATTATTTACCACACAGTAAAAAACTCCCGTTTCTTCAATACTCTCAAGGGTATCGTTCAATGCTCCGTCCAAAAGCTCGTAATTGTAATACCACTGGTAGGTATTGCCTTCAGCCTTTCCGTCCAGAACCGTGAGCGAGTTGGTAGATTCGATGTACTCCACGGCCAGCAAAGTATCCTGCGGGGCATAGGTAAATTCATCTATCTCTCCCGGTGTAATGCCCAGACTTTCCAGGTTGGAAAAGGTAAACCGGTTGTTTTCCACCTTTAACCGGTATTGTACCGGAAGGGCCTTATCGCGGTCTTCCGCACCAACAACTCCGTCCGCAGAGTGTACCTTTTCGGTTTCTTTCTCCAAAAAA